>ERZ777010.1111-NODE-1111-length-19650-cov-121.167747_pt1 | contig 19650 bp, 18 predicted proteins | sample MGYA00374963_ERZ777010 | MGnify/ENA primary metagenome ERZ777010 (study PRJEB29309, sample SAMN06268256) | bioreactor metagenome | isolation source: Joint BioEnergy Institute, California, USA | place: USA:Joint BioEnergy Institute, California, USA | collected...
CTAAGCTGTTCGCCGCAAAATGCATGACAGCTTGAATCGGGTATTTTTCAAAAATCGGTTCAAGATCCGCTTTGTTCCCTAAATCTCCTTGCACAAACACCGCTCGTTCATCAACTAAATAGCGATGACCCGTCGATAAGTTATCAAGCACAATGACTTGCTCTTTTTCCACTAACTCTTTCACTAAATGACTGCCGATATAACCGGCACCGCCAACTACAAGAATCATAGACAATCCCCCAATTTAATACGTCGTATTGTCAAAATTTTTTAAGATTGGTTGTTTCATATGGTTAAACCCCTTAATTTTTAGTTCTTAACACTTGCAAAATCTCTTTTAAAATGATATCTGCTTGATTGACAAGAAAATCACCATCATGTGTATGTTGACTCTTCAACTCATTGGCGAATTCTTCGTTAATGACAAACTGACGTAATTCATCCCATGTAATCGTCTTGCACAAATGATTTGCCTTTAAAAATGAAATCGTATTTTGATCTTCCTTCATCGTTTGTCGATCTAAAATCAATAATGGTTTACGATTACATACTGCTTCGCTGACGATTCCCCAGCCTGCTTTAGAGATAACTAAATCCGCTGCAGCAATATAATGTTGCGATTCGAGATAGTCTTTTGGAATAGAGAAAACGTTTGGCTTCCGCACTTGAACATTGGATGAAACGATAAACATACAATTAGGACTATCCCAAATCGGTAGACGTTCTAGTTGTCCGACATCGATTTTCATTCCGAGTCCAAAGAACACAACGAATTTCTCACCAGTTGGATTCACAAGTTTCTTTATCCTATTAACTTCATTGCTGTCTACGTTTCTGGCAAAAAAACCAAACTGCTTTGTTCCTTTCATCGCCCAATTCGGCTCTTTGCTTCCGGCTAAAGAGAAAAAATAAGTCATTTTTTTATAGGCTTTTTTTAAAGGTTCAAGCAGCGGTTCAGCAATTAACCCTTGATACGCTGTATGCCAAGTAAAGTTGGATATACCAAGTGAAGGGATTCCCAGCGTATACGCTGCTTCGAACGGAAAAGCGGAAATATCGGAAATGACTAAATCTACGCTATTTGTCTGTAAAAAATTTCGTTCTTGTTCAATTAAAGAGCTCCACTTTTTCAGATACTTTTCATATTCAACATTTAATTTTTCGATATCCGGCTCAATCGAATCTTTTTTTAATACATAGCCAATATCCGTTTCCACTGTGTGAAATGCTACGCGATTCTCGTCCTTAAAAGAGCCCTGCAAAAAGTGAAGAGCAAAAGAGTGACAAATAATAATCCTTATGTCTTCTCCTATTGCTAACAAATGACGAATGAGCGCGACACTTCTTGCCGCATGTCCAAAGCCGTAATCAGAAATATAGTAAGCAATCGTCTTCATCGGTTTACCAAAGCCTCTCTATTTCTTTGCATAAAAAAAGAACGGGGAGAAAATCCCCGTTAACCATTAAGAAATCACTTTTGCTTTTGATTTTTGGAAGTGACGAATCACATCGGCCCAATCAAAATAAAGCCGCACAAAATCTTCATCACTAATACCAGACCCTGTTTGCACTTCAATAAACTCTAATTCCGTAATCGCCCGAATTCCATGTTTTCGCCCTGCTGGAAGATGAATGATATCTCCGGCTTTGACGCGGGTAATATGGTCATCTAACGCTAATTCCCCTTCACCGCGAACAATTGTCCACACTTCGTCTCGTAAATTGTGATAGTGGTAGCTTGAATTTTTCCCTTCATGAATACAAATTCGCTTCGTTACCATTTCTTGACCATTTTCATATTTCGCATAGTCAAGAACGCGCGACCAGCCCCAAATCCGCTCTTCATACATCGGCGGCTGATGAAAACCGTTAATCAAATCTTTAATTTTTGGACTGGAAGCTTTATCGGCAACCAATATCCCGTCTGGACTCGCAGCCACAACAAGATCTTTTGTACCAATCACTGTCACAGGAATATCCAACTCATTAACTAAGTGTGTATTCACCACATCTTCCGCTAATACACCTTTACCAATTTGCTTCGTTGCCATTTCCTCTGTGAGTGTATTCCATGTGCCGAGGTCTTTCCAATAACCATCATATGGAAGCACAACAATATGATTTGCTTTTTCGACTACCTCGTAGTCAAAGCTAATTTTTGGTAATATGCTGTATTGGTTGGAAAGCTCATCAAAATGAAGCGGAATGCCTTTCTCCATTAGGAGATTGACTAAATACTTTAATTTAAACGCAAATACACCGCAGTTCCAGAAAGCGTTCATCTCGATTAATGTTTGCGCCTTTTCTTCACTTGGCTTCTCTGTAAAGTGATTCACAACAAAATATTCTGCGCCTTCCGCCTTTTCCTTAGGAACGATGTATCCATATTTAGAAGAAGGATACGTTGGTTTCACGCCAATTAACGCCAACTCGGCATTGGAATGCTCAAGGACATTTTCTAATTCTTTTACTCTTTGAAAGAAAGAATCTTCTACATACGGATCCACCGGTAACACAACGACCGTTTCATCTTCGGATACATTCTCGATGGTATATAAATAAGAAGCCGCAAGCGCAATCGCTGGAAATGTATCGCGGCGCTCCGGCTCAATAATCAATGGCACATCCGTTCCTAGTTGGCGATGAATCATATCGCGCTGCATTTTCGATGTCGCAATAACCGCAGATTCAGCAAGCCCAACGGCTTCTAACTGCCCCCAAACCCGCTGCACCATCGACTGTTTCTCGCCATTCTTTCCTTCCAACACTTTTAAAAACTGCTTTGAGCGTGTATCATTCGACAAAGGCCAGAGGCGCTTGCCAGATCCGCCAGATAAAAGGACTAGTTTCATTTATAACCCTCCATAAAAAAATCAGATCTTAAATTGATCTGAATCTTTGTATTCATTATTAAACTGCTTTGAACTGATAATTATAAATCGATTTGCGGCCAATAGAATGGTATTCGATTGGATATTTTTGCACCTCATTTAAGCTATAACAATTCCGTCCATCAAAAACAATCGGTTGTTTCATTTTCTCAACATATACATTTAAATTCAATTCTTTAATTGGTGCCCATTCAGTAAGAATAAAGGCCATATCTGCATCTTCAAGCGCAGCCTCAATGGATTCTGTGTATACTACCTCTTGCGGCAGAACCTTCTTCGCATTTTCAACCGCAACCGGATCGTAAGCAACGACTTCCGCTCCTTCAGCAACTAGCTCTTTCGAAACCACAATCGAAGCCGCCTCACGCATATCATCCGTATTCGGTTTAAAAGCTAAACCTAATAAAGCGACTTTCTTACCAGTTAAACTTCCAAAACGTTCTTTTGCTTTATCGATTAATATGCGTTGCTGCTGATTGTTTACTTTTATCACTGCTTTTAACAATTCAAAATCATGATCAATGTTCGCTGCAATTTTTGCCAAAGCTTTTGTGTCTTTTGGAAAACAAGATCCTCCATAACCAATCCCGGCTCTTAAAAACATCGAACCGATACGTTTATCCATTCCCATGCCTAACGCAACACTTTCCACATCGGCTCCTACTTTTTCACATATATTCGCAATTTCGTTAATAAAACTAATCTTCGTCGCCAAAAAAGCATTTGAAGCATATTTAATCATCTCCGCACTTCGGATATCCGTTTTAAAAATTGGGATACCAAAAGGTTTGTTAATTTCTTCAATCACCTTCGCAGCTTCTTCACTATCAGCACCAATGACAATCCGATCGCCATGGAACGTATCATAAACGGAAGAACCTTCCCGCAAAAACTCTGGATTTGACACTACTTCGACATTGATATGCTTAGGAACTAAAGAAATTAACAACTCTTTGATATAATGGTTCGTTCCAACCGGCACTGTACTTTTCGTAACAACAATAACGTCTTTTGTAATATTCACTGCAATGTCCTTAACTGCTTGTTCAATATACATCAAGTTAGCAGAGCCATCCTCTTTCTCAGGCGTACCAACCGCAATATAAAAGACATCCACATCTCTAAAGCCTTCTTGATGACTTGTAGTAAAAAATAAACGCCCGGCTTGAATGTTTTCCTTCATTAATTCCTCAAGTCCGGGCTCATAAATGGGTGAAATGCCTTCACGCATTTTTTCCACTTTTGTTTCGTCTATATCAATACATGTCACATGATGACCAATATGAGATAGAGCAACACCTGTAACTAGACCTACATAACCTGTCCCTACAACAGAGATTTTCACTTTTATTCCCCTCTTTTTAAATTAAATAGATTTTAATAAGTTACGATATTTGTTAATAGAAGTTTCCCTTTTTAGATACTTCTCTAAATATGCTCTTCCATTAAGCCCCATTTGTTTTCGTTGCTCTTGATCTAAGCTATAAAAATATTTAATAGCTTCAACAATTCCTTTATAGTCTTTTGGTTCGACTACTACTCCACAGTTACTCTTATCAATTAATAATTGAGCTTCACTGCCTTGTTCTAAGACTCCAAGAATTGGCTTTCCCGCTGCCATAACGCCGTAAATTTTACTTGGCACAGAAACTCCTTTAATTCCTTTTTGGTTCACAACAAAGTGAACATCCGCTGCATTTAATGAATACTTAATAAACTCCTTTGGTTGATAAGGCAAAAATAACACATTTTCAATACGATTTTCTTTTACATATTGTTGCATTTGTTTTTTAACAGCACCTTCACCGATAAAAACAAATGCTAAATCTTTATAGTCTCGAAACTCATTTGTTACTTTAATAATGTTTTCAAGATCATAATACAATCCTAAATTACCTGAATACATAACAATAAATTTATCAGTTAAGTTATGTCTTTCTAAAAACTCCGCTACATGTGGCTCATCTTTATCTAAAGGAATAATTTCCTTTTCGTTTGTCCAGTTATTGATGACAACATGACTAGGTACATTTTTATTATTAAAACGTTTCTTTAACGTCTCTGCCATATCATGACCAACCACCACAATTTGGTCAGCATATCGGCAATTTAATTTATCAATCGCTCTTGCAACATCAAACACGAATTGTTTATTTGTATAGCTAACCGCTTCCGCCTGTTCTGGGTTAAAGTCTTGAATATTATAAACATGTTTGGCCCGTTTAATAAACTTGCCAATAGTTCCTATTAAACCGCCTAAAATCGGTGGTTGGGAGATGGTATAGATAATATCTGCTTTCTCCTTTAATAAAGCGATATTAGCTAAAATAAAATAGGAGAATATATACTTCATCCGACTGAATTTAGAAGTTTTATCAACTTTAGGTAAACGAATTCGGATGACTTTTATATTCTCCAAATAATCTGTTTCAAATATTTTCTTTGATTCTATCTCTTCTCCCGCATATCCCGGCTGAGCAGCAATGACTGTGATATCAAAATCGTGTTGTAAATCTAAACAAAGTTCGGTCATTAGTTGGCCAGTGGAAGCGAAATCTGGGTAAAAGTAGTTAATTACAAAAGTGATTTTTTTCTTTTTTATCATAATAGTTCATCTTCCTCAAATCGTTTCTTTACAAACTTAGCTGGTGAACCAGCATGAACTTCATTCGCTGGTACATCCCTAACAACTGTACTTCTAGCGACCACAACTGCCATTTCATGGATTGTTACACCAGGATAGACAAACACGTCACTCGCAACCCATGCACCGTCTTTAATGACAATTGGTTTGGTAATTAAGCCAAAGTGCGGATCTTTAATATCATGGCTACCTGTGCATAAATAAGACTCCTGTGAAATGACACAGTTACTACCAATAATAATCTCATCAAGACTGTAGAGCTTTACATTGTCCCCTATCCAAGAATAGTCACCAATGGAGACTTTCCATGGATAAGTAAACTTAGCAGACGCTCTCACTTTAACCCCTTTTCCAATTTTAGCTCCAAACAATCTTAATAGGAAGTTTCTCCATCCATACATATTATGGAGCGAAAAACGAAAAAGGGTACCTTGAATAACCACCGCAGTAAAACAATGATATTAGATTTTTCTCTCGAATGCCATGAATGATTGTATTTAGTCAGATTAACTTTTATAAAGCAATACCTCATTGAATATTTTCTCTAATCGCTTTATATAATCAATCTCTTTAAATTTTTTTAATGTATAAAACCGATTAGTTTCAGACATCCTTTTTAACACATCTCTATGTTTTATTAAATTTTGAATAGCTTTTCTTATTTCATCAGGAGCTTTCGGATTAACAATAACGCCATTCTCTTCACTTACAATATCAGGTATACCAGCATGATTCGTCGTAATTATGGCCAAACCATTTCCCATAGCCTCAATAATTGATATAGGCTGTCCTTCATATGGATAATAAGTAGGTAAAACAAAAAGGTCTGCTTCTCTTAATAGTTGTTTTTTACTATCACCACTTACCACCCCATGGTATTTTACTATACTTTCTAAATTAAACTTTTTAATATATTCTCTAAATTCATCTTCATCTTGTTGATTAAAAAAGTGACCTGCAAAATGGAAAATTACTTTTTCATCTTGCAATCCTTTAGCAGCCTCTAACACATCTAAGTATCCTTTAGATTTAATAAAATTACTTAGGTATAATACCTCTATTTTTTCCTTATTATTTATTTCGTTTAATTTTTTATTAAATTCATCATTACCAATTAAGCTAGATTCCTCTATAAAATTTTCACATACTTTAATTTTGTTTACATCTATAACATCTACAAATAAATTTTTCAAGCTTTCGCTTAAAACAATCATACAATCTATTCTAGAGATAAGCCTTTTATTTACAAACTTCTGTGCAAGACTCATTTTTTTATATAAAGTCTTATAATGACCACCATGATAATGGATAACTACTCTCTTGTTTTTATTTAGTAGTTTCTTCAAAATAAGCATATCTCTAATGTTCCCAAAAATTGAATGAGAAATGGTGAAATAATATAAATCTGCTTGAGATTTCTTTATTTTACTAACATGATTTAAGAACTTTTTATTATTTTTTATATCGATATATTCTATTGAAAATTTGTCTTTTAGATAATCTGATTTAACAATTACGTCTAGTGCTTTTGATAAACCATGAATAGGGGGAGGGAATTGCCCTATTAAACAGATTTTTTTCATTTAAACCTCCTATTTTTTGATTAAAAGTAGTTTGTTTTAAAAACTTTATCCTTAAGATTATTTTTTTCCTATATTATGTTATGCTACATATTTCCTATTTCTTGACCAAAAATTTATTAAATGTGTTGTAAAACGCATAATGGATGCATAAAAGAACGTAAAAAATCCACCAGCTTGGAAGTCATATACAGTGACCAAAAAACATATTTCCAAGGGGTGGACATGATCATGATTTCCAAATTTGTTATCGAACATGCAATGTCTAGCAAAACGGTTCCTCTTTTACAGGCATTATTTCAATACATCGACTAACTTTCCTTACCAGAAACATCTTATATAACAGGGCGACCACCGCTTTCGAAAAAATCGTTGTTAAAATGTTTCTTTGTAAAAACTTATTTTTCCATTGATTCTTTATGTCAGTTAGTGGACATACTGAATCGCTTCGGCTACTTCCGGCACATTTGTGGACTCAAAGAGATTCCCCATCTTTCTACGTTTTCACGTGCAGGAAAGTAGCTTCGGGAACAAAGATTTTCCTCTTTTAATGTCCAGCTTCTTAAAGAGTTAAGTGTGCAGCGCCTCAAAATAGTAATAATCGACAGTACAGCACTCACAGTAGTCTCTATGATTCTCAAGCTAGGTGGGGAATTTCTACTCGTTACATTGGTTTAAAAGGTAGAAATTACATCTTTGTACAACGACAGAGAGAATGATTTTATCCCATGTCTTTACGATTTCCAACCGAAATGGTGCATCCTTTGCACTCGAACTACTTCCATCTTTAAACAAATGGAACATTCAATTTGTCCTTGGAGATGCCGTCTATGACAGCGAAAAAGTCCGTCAAATCACCGAAACAAACAGGAATCTTTTATTTTGTCTATTAATCCTCGAAATAGTGGTGAGGAACGAAAAGAAGCTTATGGTCGTTTGATTCTTTAGTTTCTGAAAACGAAATTCGGAAAGTGGTTATTTCGTTTCCACAACTCGATTGAACAGACATTCAATCAGTTAAAAAATGAAGACTTATAGTACCCACATTGGTATGGGTTTCATCGCTATTAACTGCATGTCCAATTATGCATTCTTATGCAGAATTTTAAGTTTTTACTCTAGTTTTGCAACACCATCTAAATATAGAATATTCCATTTAGAATTACTGCAAATACTTTTTAATTTTTTCAACTTTATTTAATCCAAATAATATAAGCAAAAAACACTTTATTACATCTTTATCAATACGTTTCTTATTTCTAATCAGTTTAATAAGATATTTATATGCATTTATTCGATTGTTTTTTATATGCATATACGCTCTAATAATATTGATATAATGAGCATTGTTTATATTTCTTATTTCTTCCTTGGATAATTTATCATAGAAGCTTGAAACATATTCATGTAGAAAAATAGCACCTTCTGCTTTTTTCATACTCGTAGAGATTCTTGCTCCATTATGATGATATATATTAACTACTGGAGCATCAACATAATCATACAAAGGATTTACATTAAATATTTTTATGAACAATATATGTTCTTGTGAAGAAGGGACATTACTAAAACCACCAGCTTTAACAAAAACCTCCTTATTTATCATAGCAATACTCGTTGTACAAATATTCGTGCTTAGCTGAAATTTAAATACGTTCCCCCTTATTTCATTTTTTTCAATCCTTTTTAAATTTCCATCATTATCAAAAATATTTGCATATCCCCCAACTACTGAAAGTTTGAAATTTGATTCAATGAACTTATTCACCTGTAATTCTATCTTATTTGGTAAATATTCATCATCATCATCTAAAAAACAAATTAATGCCCCAGAACACACTTCAACACCTTTATTTCTTGCAAGTGCACCGCCAACATTCTTATCCATTTTTATATACATAATCTTATTTTCTTGAATATATTTTTCTAGTAATTTTTGAGTTTGATCCCGTTCCAAAGAACCAGGATTGTTGTCATCAACTACAATGATTTCGATATTAGAATAGCTTTGATTTAATACACTATTTATCGCTCTTAATAATAAATTTGGGCGACCATATGTTGGGATTATTACACTTACTAAAGGTTTAATGTTATCCACTTAAATTTTTACTCCTTTTCATTAATATAATACTAGTACCTCTATAATACAAACACTTAAAGCATTAACTTAATCGTTTAAAAATCACCTAAAGTTTTTATCGTATTTATATAAATTCAGATTGAAAAACCGACATAAGCAAAACCGTTTAAGTCGACTGAAAGAACGATCAAAACGGTTTGCATATGTCGGAAAATCAATCTGTATTTATATATCTTAGATAATGAGTTGGCAATACTGTTCTCACATTCTGATTATTTATTTTTCGTACCTCATAATATTCTAATTGAATTAATACCATGAGTATTATCAAATAAATTAAATTATTATCAACATTCAATGGCACAGAAAATGGTATCTGAGTGCATGAATATATACAAAAAATCAAATACAAAATACTTTTTTCACGACTATGTTTAAATATCCGATATGTAAAGTAGATAAATCGAGCAATCATCACTATATACAATAATAACCCTACAAAACCGTACTGAAATATAAATCCTATAATACCTACATCTTCAGCATAGTACTTATAAATACTTCCATTTAAATATTTTCCTTCTTCATATTCACCATGATACAATCCTAACCCAAGTATAGGATTTTCTTTAATTTTTTCCTTCATATATTCCTTTGCTTGTATTCTTATATAAGCAGAACCATCTGTTCTATTAAGATCAACTTTTATACTATCTAAGATATTTGTTACGTACGGTGCTAAAATAATTACACCCAAAAAAAGAAAAAATGCTACTTTAAAATAACTCAAAACATTATTTACACTTAATTTTGATAATAAGAGAAAAATTATTATTATTAAAATAGGTATTATTGAACTCCTAGTTTGAGCAACAAATACTATATAACTAATTTGAAATAAAAATGCAATATAGTATTTGAATTTTTCATACCTGTTGTAATTTTTGTATAAATATGAAATCGTAATAAACAAACCAATTGTAACAAAATATGCCCCATCATAAAATCTTGTAAATTCATACCGTTCTGCATAATTTACTTTTAAAAAAATAAATGTGGGATACAAAACGGATTGTGATATATATATAAAAGACAATAAACTAGTAATTGTAACAATTAGTTTTTTTATTCTATCAGCACCGACTTTATATATCATTATGCATAATGGAAAATATAACAATGCTAAAAATGTATACTTATAGCGCATCAAAGCTAAAAATATGGGCTGTCCAAATTCCACATTTGTTAAAATTAAACTAGTTATATTAAGTAATAAATAAAAAAGAATTACTCCTTTAAATAAAAACTTTTTTGTGAAAAAAGATTTAATATACACTAAAAACAAAGTTACTGTAATTAAAAATAAGCCCATTACATGTATAGAACTTCCAACTTCTAACATATAAAACATTCGTTCATTTAAGAAAATAATTATTATTACACAAACTACTATCAATGAACTCTTTTTTATTTCCATAGTTACCTCTTTACTCAGTCAGTTTATTCAATATTCTCCCAATGCGCAGTTTTATATATGTTAACAAATATATTTTTTTATCTATAAACCCATATTCCATCCTAAACTTTAGTGCTTCTATAACTGATTCCAGGCAATCTCCTGCTCCACCATCAAAAAAATTAGCAATAACTTTATCTATTAGTTTAAATTTTCCACCATTCTTTTTTATTCTACATAACAACTCATAATCAGCAACATATTTATATTTGCAATTAAAATAGCCGTACTTTTCATAAGTTTTTTTCTTTAAAAAACATGTTGGATGTTCGATCATATGCTTAGGCAAAACACTACTATCTTCACCTTTTATCATTGATAACTTTCCAGAGTTGTAGTACTTTAATAGCCCATGATATACATCATAAGAACTATCTTTTAAGTACTCCGTTGCAACTATTTCAAGGGCTAAGTTTTCGTAGTAATCATCACTATTAATAATTCCAATAAGTTCACCTGTAGCCATGGTTAATCCTTTATTCATCGCATCATATATACCCTTATCTGGCTCACTTATCCATTTAAAAGTAATATTTCGTTTTTGAAAATATTTTTCATACTCTTTTATTAACTCAATAGTTCCATCTGTAGACTTTCCATCCACAACAATATATTCAATATTGGGATATGTTTGATTAAGTATTGATTTAAACGTTCTTTCTATCGTATCTTTACTATTATAGCAAACAGTAATAACTGAGATAAGTGGTTCTTGATTCATCATGCCTTTTTCTCTCCATCTTGCTTTTCTAATCCTAAAATTTTTTCCCAATGATGCATAATAACTTCTACATCATATTGCTTTGCTTTCTTTTTAGCATTGACTCCCATATTCATTCGTAAAGTATAATCATTTATTAACAGTTTGATCTTATTTGCGAGCTCTTCTATATCAAAACAATCTACTAAAAAGCCATCTATTCCATCACTAATTATTTCTTGAGGGCCAATTTTGCAATTAAAACTGATGCATGGTAGTCCACACTCCATAGCCTCGATTATAACCATTGAAAAACTTTCACTTCTAGAACTACAAATAAAAATTGAAGCATTTAAATACTTTTCCATAATATTTGAAGTAAACGTTTTAAGAAATATCTTATCTTCTAAACCATATAATTTAATCTTTTCACTCAATGCATCATACTCTTTACCTTCACCATAAATCTCTAATTTCCAATCTCCAATCTGATCATGTATTAAGTTAAATGCATCAATAAGCATATCAAATCCTTTTTCATAGCTTAATCTTCCTACAGATATTAAAGTATGATTTTTATAATTTGAGGTTTGATTAGAGATAAATGGTTTAAAATTTGGTATAACAAAAACATTTTTTAAATACCCTCGAAATATGTTTCCATCATGTTGACTTAAAGTAATTATTCCGTCTAAAAAAGGATAAATAATTCTCCTTATTGCCTTGATAATATAACTTGCATGTTCATATTGACTATGTTCCCATGCATATATTTTAGTAGAGGTTTTCCCAAAAATTTTAGAAAAAAGAGTAAGTACAGATATAGGTACACTACAACATAACATATAATTATACTTTTGTTTATTACACTCAAGAAACTGTTTAAATACTCTAACACTCTTTAAATTTTTGTTACCTAAATGAATTACTTTGATATTCGAATTTATGTCATAAAAAATCTCCGATTCATTAGTACTGAATAAACTAATAATATGGATCTCACAATGATACTTATTATAAAGTTGATTAGATAAACTTGTAACTACCCGTTCAACTCCACCCTTACCTGATATATTATTTAAAACAATTGCAATTTTTTTCACATCAATCCCTCTTAATTACTTCATTACTTGTTCTTGATATTTATTAGGATTTTTTCTAAACTTTTTCTAGAGTTTTCAAATGTCCACTCTGATATTATCTCTTTTGACTTTTTTGAAGATTTTTCTTTATCATCTATATATATCACATTTTCTATATATTTAGATATTTCATCCACATCAAACGGATTAACTAGATATCCATTTTCCCCATGTACTACTAAATCATTCGCACACCCACAATGTTTAGACACGATTACAGGTAATCCCGCAGCTAGTGCTTCATTAATAACTAACCCCCAGGGTTCCACAATAGAAGGCAATATTACTGCATCTCCTACAAAATAATGCTTAAACACCTCATCTTGATCAGGTAAGAAGCCAGTAATTATCATATTAACATTTAATTCTTCTGCATATCGCCTCAACTCGTCTTCCAATATGCCTCCACCTATAACTAAAAATACCAGATTTTCTTTTTTTAACTTTGCTATAGCATTAATAACTATCCGGACATTTTTTATATCAATTAATCTTCCAGAATATATTAATACCTTATCATTTTGTTTTATTCCTAGTTTTTCTCTATATATCTTTCTATATTTTGCTCTATCTTTGTATAAAACTTCAATTCTTTTTGTATCCACAGTTAAATACTGGTTATATATCCTTTCAATAGGATAAGAGAATAACTCACTAAAATATCGCTTACTTACATTACCATTTCCCATTATAAAACTAGCGTTTTTTATTACAATACTCTTAATAAGTCTCTTCAAAAAACTCTCTCTCTTGTCTAACCTGTATGTACTAATGCCGTCGAAAAGGAGTATAAATGGCTTTTTTAAAATCTTACACAAAATACTAAGGACTATATATGTTGGTTTCTCATATCCACCCAAAATTAATAAGTCATGTGACTTTACTATTTCAACTAATCCCTTATTTAAATACCCGAATTTTTCAAATAATTTATAACTTTCTAAATCTACCTCTCTATATCCAATTGCTTTATTAGTATTCCAATCTCTGTTTTTATTTGGCTTGTCAGTATAATAAACAGTTAATGTCACATCTTTTATTTTACTAAACTCGTTTAATTGTAATGTTCTATATGGTGCCCTTAAATTAGTAACAAAAGCTATATTCATCTATACACCTCTTTGCTCTTGGTAGCTTTATTTATTATTAAATAAGTATTTATCGGACCTAGTATTGAAAATGGCAACAAACAAATAATCGTTCCGAGTACTACGCCAACAGAACCTAAGCCTAATGATTTTGAAAAATACAAAGATAACGGAATATTCAATATAGCTCCAAGTCCTATTGTAAATAGTTGCCCATTAATCTTGTTTACCCCATTTAAAAAATATGCAAATATATTACTCCATATATTAATTACTACATAAATCGCAACTATAATTATTAGATTAGCAGGTGCAACTACCCCATTGCCAATCCATATTTTTAATAAAGGATTTACCAATAATATAAATATAAAAACACCACTAATTAGCGGAATAAAGAGCAAAATTATCCTTCTCATTATTTTTTTTATCCACTCTATATCTCCCTTACTGTATGCATGTGTAAAAGCCGACCAAAGTGGAACCATTATTGTCCCCGATACTGTTGTGAATATACTAAATAACTTCATAACTAGTTGATAAATTGTTACTTCTTCACTACCTACTGCATGAGTAATGACCATACTATCAGTTGTAAAAATAATTACTGCAGAAATTTCTAAAAGAAAAAATTTTACTCCGTTCCCCATTAAATCTCTTATATATTTTTTTTCAAAAAAACTTATAGCTGGTTTAATCTCTTTATATTGTCCAGAAAAAAGATATATATTTGCGATAAATAAAACTACTAATATAGAAATACTATAAACTAGTCCGAGTACGAAGAAACCCTTAATACCAAGATGTTTTAATATATACAAACTTAAAACATAAATAATATTTGATAAGAAAGTAAAAAGTGAGGGCAAAGTAGAGTGATTAAATGCAAAACAAACAGCGTTTACAGTTAATAAAGTCAATTGCATAAAATAAGAGACGACAACAACTGAAAATAATGCTGTGAATTCTATTTTAGATATATAATTAGCATTAAATAATGTTCTCCAATCAAAAAAACAAGTAAATAACATAAAAATTATTATACAAACAATAGATATTGACGTTATAACAACATAACTAGTAGATACATAAGCTTTTGCATCTTTATAATTATTGGTTGCTAGAGAATGCGATAGTTTATTTCTCAAACCATTTCCCATACCACCATTTAGTAGAGCTAGCCAACTAATTACCGATAATATGGTTAACCATAATCCATAAACTTGTTGTGATCCTGTAAAATCAAAAGCTACTTTTACACTCCAAAAACTTAACAACATTGATAGTATTTTTAAAGCCAATGAATATATTGCATTTTTTTTAACTAACGATGTAAGTGAATCATTTCTATTAATTTTGATCTTTAAAATTTCTAAATTCTTCATAGAACAAACGTACATCCTCAAAATAGTTTTTGTTTTTTATAATCCAATCTTCGTCTTTATCCCACCATTTAAACTCAAGTAGGAATTGACGCTCCTCTTCATTAAAACGATATTTTATTTTTTTTGCTGGAATTCCCACATTAATGCTAAATGGTTCCGTATCTTTCGTTACAATTGCACCAGTTCCAATCACTGAACCATCGGCTATTTTTACCCCCTCCATAATTAATACATTTTGTCCAATCCAAACGTCATTGCCGATAATCACCGATTTTTTTTCGTCATTCGCATATTTATGTTCTTGAAATAAATCAATATTAGTATAAGTAAATCCAGCTTGACATTTTGTAGAATAGAATGCAGGATGAGTACTTACGAACTTATTAACTGGATGTTGTCCAAATACAACTCTACTATTTTCACCTATACTACAAAATTTGCCTATAATTGAGTTTGGAAATTTACAGTTGTGAGATAAATATGTACCGTATCCTATAGAAGAATCATTAATTTGACAACCACTATATATAATGTTATTTCCCCCGAAAAATGTTTTGCTGTTAAAGTATACATCATCATGAATAATTATTTTTTTGTTTCTATTTATCCAGTTAAATAGCTTTATTTTTAACTTCCTCTTAAGCTTTTTCATAAACTTCACCTTAAAATTACTTACTTTGTAGCTATTCAGCCCATCGCTAGTTAATTTGATAGAAAGCAACATGAAGAGGGTGTTTTCTTTCCCAGAAAACACCCTGTTTATGTGGAAGGGGAAAATAAATAAATGCGCTTTCCTTCCATAAGTTGTTTAAGAGTATCCTATGCACATTTTTTCTGTTTTTCGAGGGTGGATATTTTGATTTTAGCATTTATAATTATGGAAAATATAATTAACAGACTAAAAATAATAGAAAATACTTACCAATGTATTAGTTTATTATTAGTTTATTAGTCAAACATTCTCTTAACCTTCTCTTCTTTCTCCACCTTCTTCATATCCGCTTCAACCATGATACGAACTAACTCTTCAAACGGTGTTTTTGTTGGATTCCATCCTAGTAATTTCTTTGCTTTTGTTGGATCTCCTAGTAATTGATCAACTTCAGCTGGGCGGAAATATTTCGGATCTACTTCAATTAATACACGGCCTGTGGCTTTATCAATACCTTTTTCGTTTAGTCCTTCACCTTGCCACTCAATTTCAATACCTGCATATTTAAATGCCAAAGTCGCAAATTCCCGTACAGAGTGCATCTCTCCTGTAGCTATGACGAAATCCTCAGGAATATCATGCTGCAACATTAACCACATACATTCTACATAATCTTTTGCATATCCCCAGTCACGAAGTGCGTCTAGGTTACCTAAGTATAATTTATCTTGTTTACCTTGAGCAATTCGTGCTGCAGCTAATGTAATCTTACGTGTTACAAAGGTTTCACCGCGTCGTTCTGATTCATGGTTAAATAAAATACCATTCACCGCAAACATTCCGTATGATTCACGGTAGTTTTTCGTAATCCAATATCCGTATAGTTTTGCGACACCATAAGGTGAACGCGGATAAAATGGTGTTGTTTCCTTTTGCGGAACTTCTTGGACTTTTCCGTATAATTCAGATGTGGATGCTTGATAAATACGTGTTTTTTCTGTCAATCCTAAAATACGTACTGCTTCTAGAATGCGCAATGTACCTAACGCATCTACATCAGCCGTATATTCCGGCATGTCAAAAGACACGCAAACATGTGATTGTGCTGCTAAGTTATAAATTTCATCTGGACGAATTTCGCCGATTAAACGGATGATATTCGATGTATCCGTAAGATCGCCGTAGTGCAAGTGAAAATTTTTATTGTTAATGATATTTTTTATAGCATCTACCTCTTCCTGCGACAAAATATCTTCTAAACGTTCTTGGTTATAGGAAGAGCTGCGACGAATAATGCCGTGTACCTCATATCCCTTTTCTAATAAAAACTCAGCTAAGAAAGATCCATCTTGTCCTGTTACACCTGTAATTAACGCTCGTTTCATTGTATCCTCCAATTTGTTTATTAATTTGTTTTCTCTGCTACGTTATCTAAGAACCATTGATACGCTTTTTGTAATCCTTCATCTAATGAAATACTTGCTTTCCAGCCTAATGCATTGATTTTTGATACATCCACTAGTTTACGTGGAGTACCATCTGGTTTTGTTGTATCAAATTTAATCTCGCCTTGATAGCCGACGATGTTTTTAATTTTTTCTGCCAATTCTTTAATAGAAATATCTTCACCGACACCGACATTGACAATTTCGTTATCTTCGTAATTGTTCATTAAAAAGACACAAGCATCAGCTAAATCATCAGAGTATAAAAATTCGCGTCTTGGCGTTCCTGTTCCCCATACTTCTACATATGGAGCATTGTTTTCTTTTGCTTCATGGAACTTGCGAATTAACGCTGGTAATACGTGAGATGTATGTAAATCAAAATTATCATTTGGACCATAAAGATTAGTTGGCATTACCGAAATATATTTTGTGCCGTATTGCCGGTTATATGACTGACACATCTTAATGCCGGCAATTTTTGCGATTGCATATGGCTCATTCGTTGGCTCCAATTCGCCTGTTAACAAATATTCCTCTTTTAGCGGCTGTGGAGCAAATTTTGGATAAATACATGTACTTCCTAAGAATAACAGCTTTTTAACACCGTTTCGATATGCCGCATCAATAACGTTTGTTTGAATCATTAAATTGTCACGAATAAAGTCCGCTGGATATTCATTGTTAGCAACAATCCCGCCAACTTTCGCTGCGGCAAGAAAGACGTATTCCGGCTTTTCTTCTTCAAAAAACTTGTCTACTTGATTTCGATCTCTTAAATCTAATTCTTGGCTTGTTCTATAAACAAGATTGGTATAGCCATCTGCCTGCAATTTACGTAAAATCGCAGAACCAACTAAACCGCGATGACCTGCGACATAAATTTTTGCATCTTTGTTCATCTAACATTTCCCTCTTTCTATTAAAATGCATCTTTGGAGCCGAATAAAACAAGAACGGTTTTCAAGATAATTTTTAGATCAAATAGGATCGAACGGTTCTGAATATATTGTAAATCTAATTCTACCATTTCTTTAAAGCCAACATTGCTGCGACCGCTGATTTGCCATAAGCTTGTACATCCAGGCGTCACAAGCAACCGTTGTTTGTCATACTCCATATACTGCGCTACTTCCCTTGGTAGCGGTGGTCGTGGTCCAACCAAACTCATCTATAAATGGTCGTTTAGCGAATACACTTTTCGACTTTGTTGAAGCAAGGATTCTCTTTCGTCTTGAACATCGTGATCGTGTCGACCGTTTTATTAATAAATGTCGAAAACTATAACAAATCTTCTTTACTTGTTTCCATTGGTTGAAATTAAACAAACGTAATCTGTTTTCAATTATTAGTTAGTATGCCCCTTTTCTTAACAGAACTGCAATTACTGTTTTAATAATAATCTGCAAATCAAATAGAAGAGACTGATTATAAACATAAAATAACTCCAAATCAACTCTCTCAGGGTAATTGACACTACTTCTCCCACTCACAGCCCAATATCCAGTCATCCCTGGTTTTACTGACAGAAATTCATTTACTCTATTACCATACTCTCTTAATTCCTCAACAACCATTGGCCTCGGTCCAACTAAACTCATATCCCTTTTTAAAACATTGATAAGTTGAGGAATTTCATAAAGGCTCGTTTTGCGTAAAAATCGTCCTATATTTTCCATCCAACTTTAATAAGCACTATTTGGTTTAATCATTATTTTAATAGTTTTGAATATAATTTTTATATCATATAACAGTGATCTTTCACGAATATATTTCAAATCTAACTCAACCATTTCATCAAACCCTAAATCATTTCTCCCACTTACCTGCCAAAGCCCCGTACACCCTGGCGTAACAAGTAACCGTTGTTTATCATATTCCGTATATTGTGCAACCTCTCTAGGCAAAGGTGGCCTTGGCCCTACCAAACTCATTTCCCCTTTTAATACATTCCAAAGCTGCGGAAGTTCATCAATACTTGTTTTTCGGATGAATTTTCCTATTTTCGTAGTTCTTGGATCCTCTTTTATTTTAAACATCGCACCGGATACTTCGTTATATTTTAATAGATCATTTAGTCGTTCTTCCGCATCTACAACCATCGATCGGAATTTATACATATAAAAATTTTTGCCGTCTTTGCCGATGCGTATTTGCTTGAAGAACACAGGGCCTTTTGGATCTTCAAGTTTGATACAAATAGCTACAATGATAAAAACAGGTAATAACAGTATAATTCCGAGAAACGCTCCCAATAAATCCATAATTCGTTTCGCAAGCAAATATCCTCTTTTATGATTAACCGCTGTTTTGTCAATTAACAATAGCTGCTGATTTGTATCCTCTTGATTAGATGCTTTCACAAAGGCCAAATCGACTCACCCTTTTTCTCTATTTTGTTATCCTTTCCTCTTTTATCAACTCTTCCATAAACTGAATCAGCTCTTGCTTTAGTTCTTCGTTTTTCATCGCAAACTCAATCGTCGTCTTAATAAATCCGATCTTTTCTCCGACATCATATCGT
>ERZ777010.1112-NODE-1112-length-19614-cov-5.288921_pt1 | contig 19614 bp, 28 predicted proteins | sample MGYA00374963_ERZ777010 | MGnify/ENA primary metagenome ERZ777010 (study PRJEB29309, sample SAMN06268256) | bioreactor metagenome | isolation source: Joint BioEnergy Institute, California, USA | place: USA:Joint BioEnergy Institute, California, USA | collected...
GGGGCCGCGCCCGGGCGGGCCGTAGTTGGGCACCTGCGGGTCCTCGTGCATCGCCCGGCCGACGCCGTGCCCGACCAGGGAGCGGATCACGTGCAGGCCGGCGGCGGTCACCGTCTCCTCGATCGCGTGCGAGATGTCCGAGAGCCGGTTGCCGGGCTGCGCCGCGGCGACGCCGGCGTGCAGCGACCGCTCGGTCGTCTTGAGCAGGCGCTCGGCCTCAGGCGGCCCCTCGCCGCCGACGATCACGGTCACCGCGCCGTCGGCCACCCAGCCGTCCTTGGTGACGCCGATGTCGATCGAGAGCACGTCGCCGCGCTGGAGCTTGTAGGGACCGGGGATCCCGTGGACCACCATCGAGTTGGGTGACGCGCAGATCGAGGCGGGGAAGCCGTTGTAGCCCTTGAAGCTGGGGACGGCGCCCTGCGAGCGGATGAAGCGCTCGGCCGCCTCATCGAGCTCCGCGGTGGTCACCCCCGGGCGCGCCTTCTGGGCGATCATCTTCAGGCAGCGGGCGTGGATGCGACCGGCCTGCGCCATCGCCTCGATCTGCTCGGGGGTCTTGAGGATGATCCCGCCGCGGAACATGGACCAAGCGTAGAGGGCGGCGGCGGTCGGGCCGCGCGGGCCGCGGGTTCCTAGGCCTCTTCCTCCATCCGCAGCGTGGCGAGCAGCGCGCGGATCGACTCGTAGACGTCGTCGGGTGAGCCGGTGCCGTCGACGCGCTCGAGCAGGCCGCGCTCGTCGTAGTAGCCGACGAGCGGCTCGGTCTTCTCGCGGTACTGCTCGAGGCGGTGGCGGATCACCTCGGGCTTGTCGTCGTCGCGGACGATGAGCTGCTCGCCGCAGACGTCGCAGACGCCCTCCTTCTCCGGCGGGTCGAACTCGATGTGGAAGACGTGGCCGTTCGGGCACGTCCGCCGCCCGCCCAGGCGCCGGATGACCTCCTCGTCGGAGACGTCGATCAGCAGGGCCGCGGTGATCCGCCGGCCGAGCGCGCGCATGCGCTCCGCGAGCGCCTCCGCCTGCCCCACCGTGCGCGGGAAGCCGTCGAGGATGAAGCCGTCCTCGGCCTCGTGCGTGCCGAGCCGCTCGGCGATGACCCCGATGATCACCTCGTCGGGGACCAGGTCGCCGCGGTCCATGTACTCCTTCGCCTGCTTGCCGAGCTCGGTCTGCTCGCGCACCGCGGCGCGCAGGATGTTGCCCGTCGCGTAGTACGGCAGCTCGAGGTCGGCCTGGAGGCGCTCGCCCTGGGTGCCCTTTCCGGACCCGGGCGGGCCGAGGAGTATGAGGTTCAGCTCGGACACGGGTTCGGAAGCCTAACGACCGCGCGCAAAACAAGCATCCACGCAGCCCCCAACCCCACGTTCAGCCCTGGTATGCGAAAAACGAACACCAGGGCTGAACGTCGCGCCGGGCCCGCGGGACGTTCAGCCCACGTGTTCGAAAAACGACGACCAGGGCTGAACGTGTGGTGCGAGCGGCCGCGGGTCCGGCCCTGGGTGCCGGAAAGCGGCAACCAGGGCTGTGCGGACGGTTGGGTGGCGGTCCGGCGCGGAGGGCTCGGCTACTTCAGGAAGCCCTCGTAGTTGCGCATCATGAGCTGCGCCTCGAGCTGCTTCACGGTGTCGAGCGCGACGCCCACGACGATCAGGATCGAGGTGCCGCCGAAGTAGAAGTTGGCCGAGGTCTGCGAGATCAGGATCGTCGGCAGCGCCGCGACCGCGCCGAGGTAGAGCGCGCCGGGGAACGTCAGCCGCGAGAGGATCCGGTCGAGGTACTCGGCCGTGGGCCGCCCCGGGCGCACGCCCGGGATGAAGCCGCCGTACTTCTTCAGGTTGTCCGCCTGGTCGACCGGGTTGAAGGTGACCGCGGTGTAGAAGTACGTGAAGATGATGATGAAGAAGACCTCGCCGACCACGTAGGCCCAGCCGTTCGGGTTGAAGAAGTTGGCGAAGTCCGTCCAGAAGTTCTCGTCGGCGCCGCCCAGAAGCTGGCCGATCGTCGGCGGGAACGCCATGATCGACGCCGCGAAGATGACCGGGATGACGCCGGCCATGTTCACGCGCAGCGGCAGGTAGGTCGAGCCGCCGGTCGTCATGCGCCGGCCGACCACGCGCTTCGCGTACTGCACAGGGATCCGCCGCTGGCCCTCCTGGACGAAGACGATGCCGACGATCACGGCGAGCGCGATGAACGGCATCATCACCACGAAGACCTGATCCTGGTTGTTCCACCAGGCCGAGATGCCGCCCGGGATCGACGACGCGATCGACGCGAAGATCATCAGGCTGATGCCGTTGCCGATCCCGCGCTGCGTGATCAGCTCGCCCATCCACATGAGCAGCGTCGTGCCCGCGGTGAGCGAGATCACGATCAGGAAAACCTTGCCGAACGTCAGGTCGCCGACGACGCTCTGGCCGGCCTGGTCCTGGAAGGACTGGAAGAGGAAGACGTAGCCCAGCGCCTGGGCGAACGACAGGCCGACCGTGAGGTAGCGCGTGTACTGCGTGATCTTCTGCTGGCCGACCTCGCCCTCCTTCTGCAGGCGCTCGAGCGAGGGCACCACGACCGTCAGCAGCTGCAGGATGATCGAGGCCGTGATGTAGGGCATGATCCCCAGCGCGAACAGCGAGAGGCGCTGGAGGCTGCCGCCGGAGAACAGGTTGAGGAAGCCGAGGATGTTCGACCCGGTGAAGTTCTCCTCGATCGACTCGACGGCGTCGATGTTCACGCCCGGCGCCGGGATGTAGGCGCCGAGGCGGTAGAGCAGCAGGATCGCCGCCGTGAAGGCGAGCTTGCGCCGGATCTCCGGAACGCTGAACGCGTTGGCGATCGTCTGCAGCAAGGTGAGCTAGTCCTCGATCAGCTCACAGGTGCCGCCGGCCGCCTCGATCTTCTCGCGCGCCGTCGCGCTGAAGCCGTGGACGCGAACCGTGAGCTTCTTCGACAGCTCGCCGCGCCCGAGCACCTTCACGGGGTGCTTGCGCTTGGCGAGCCCGGCGGCCTTGAGCGTCTCCGGCGTCACCACGGCGCCGTCCTCGAACCGCTCCTCGAGATCGGAGAGGTTGACGGGCTGGGTGTGCGTCCGGAACGGCTCGAACGGCATCGACTTCTTCATGTGCGGGCCGCGCAGCTTGCGCATCCGCATGTGGATCGGGTTCTGGCCGCCCTCGTAGCCGATCTTGCGCTTGGAACCCGAGCGCTGGCCGGCGCCCTTATGGCCGCGGCCGGAAGTCTTGCCCGTGCCGGAGCTCTCGCCGCGGCCGACGCGCTTGCGCGGCTTGCGGGAACCCGGCTTCGGCCGGATCGTGTCGAGACCGATCTCCTCGGGAGCGAGGCGAGCCATCTACGAAGCCTCCCCGTCCTCGACCACCACCAAGTGATCGACGACCTTCAGCATGCCGCGCAGCTGCGGCGTGTCCTCCATCGTGCTCTCACGCCCGATCCTGCCGAGCCGCAGCGAGCGCAGAGTGTCGCGCTGCCGGGCGCTGGCACCGTTCGCGGAGCGGACCTGCTTGAGCTTCAGCTGGGCCATGAGCGCTCCTTCCGCTTACTCGCCGGACTCCCCGGACTCGGCCTGCTCGGCGCCCTCGGCGCCGGACTCGCCCTCGGCCGCAGCGCCGCTCTCGGCGGCCACGGCGACGGGCTCGCCCTCGGACTCAGACGCCTCGGCCTGCTCGGCGACGACCTGCTGGGCCGTGACCGGCTCCTGCTCTGCCTCGGGCTTGGGCAGCTTGCCCGCCTCGGCGAGCTTGTCGAGCCCGAGCACCTGCGCCACGGACAGGCCGCGCAGCTTGGCGACCTCCTCCGGGCGGCGGAGCTGGATGAGCCCGTCCATCGTCGCCTTGACGAGGTTGATCGGGTTCTGCGTCCCGATCGACTTGGCGAGCACGTCGCGGATGCCCGCGAGCTCGAGCACGGCGCGCACGCCGCCACCGGCGATCACGCCGGTACCGGGGCTCGCCGGGCGCAGCACCACGTGGCCCGAGCCGAAGCGGCCGATCACGAAGTGCGGGATCGTCTGCCCGTACATCGGCACGCGGATCAGCGACTTGCGGGCGTTCTCGACCGCCTTCTGGATCGCGAGGGGAACCTCGCGGGCCTTGCCGTAGCCGATCCCGACCACGGACTGCTCGTCACCGACCGCAACGAGCGCGGTGAACGAGAACCTCCGGCCGCCCTTGACCACCTTGGCGACCCGGTTGATCTCGATGACCCGCTCCTGCAGGTCGAGCCCCTGGGGGCTCACAGTCTCGAATTCGCGCTCTCGTGCCATTGCCGACGTCCCAGGGTAGTGGTTTGCCTCAGAAGTTCAGCCCGCCCTCGCGCGCGCCCTCAGCCAGAGCGCGCACGCGGCCGTGGTAGCGGTAGCCGCCGCGATCGAACACGCAGGTCTCGATGCCGGCCTCCTTCGCGCGCTGCGCGATGAGCTCCCCGGCGCGCTTCGCCTGCTCCATGCGCGGGAGCTCGCGAAGCTCGGGCTCGGTCCAGTTCACGGCCGCCAGCGTGACGCCGCGGTCGTCGTCGATGAGCTGCGCGCTCGTGCCCCGGTTGGAGCGGAACACCGACAGCCTCGGACGCTCCGCCGTGCCGCGGATCTTCGCCCTGACGCGCCGGCGGCGCTTGAGGCGACGCTCGCGCTTCGTAGCAACTGCCATCGCTTACGCCCTCTTTCCGACCTTGCGACGAACCTGCTCGCCCGCGTAGCGGATGCCCTTGCCCTTGTACGGCTCGGGCGGGCGCACCCGCCGGATGCGCGCGGCGATCTCGCCGACGAGCTGCTTGTCGATACCGCGCACGACGATCTCCGTCTGCTGCGGAACCTCAAACTCGATGCCCTCGGGAGCGTGGATCTGCACGGTGTGCGAGTAGCCGACGCTGAGCTCGAGCGTCTTGCCCTGCAGGCGCGCGCGGTAGCCGACGCCCTGGATCTCGAGGCGGCGCTCATAGCCGTTGGTGACGCCCTCGACCATGTTCGCGATCAGGGAGCGCGTCAGCCCGTGCAGCGCGCGGTGCGGGCCGCGGTCGGTCGGCCGCTCGACGGTGAGCACACCGTCCTTCTGCTCGACCTTCATGTCGCGGCTGATCCGCTGCGAGAGCTCGCCCTTCGGGCCCTTCACGGACACGGTGCCGGGCTCGATCGTGACGGTCACGCCGTCCGGCACCGGGATTGGCTTTCTTCCGATACGACTCATCTCAAATCCCTCGGGGCCCTACCAGACGTAGGCCACGACCTCCCCGCCGATGCCCTTGGCGCGCGCCTCATGGCCGGTCATCACGCCCTGTGACGTCGACACGATGGCCGTGCCCATGCCGCCCATGACGCGCGGCACGTCGTCGCCCTTGACGTAGCGGCGGCGACCCGGGCGCGAGACGCGCTCGATGCCGGTGATCACCGGGCGGCGGCCGTCCGCGTAGCGGAGCTTGATGCGGATGACCTCGCCCACGCGGGTCGGCTCGACCTCGTAGTCGGCGATGTACCCCTGCTCCTTGAGGATGCGGGTGATCTCCTTCTTGAGGCGCGAGGCGGGCACCTCGACCTCCTGGTGCTCTGCGTGCTGCGCGTTACGCAGCCGAGTCAGGTAGTCGGCGATCGGATCGGTCAGCATCGGTCCTACCAGCTCGACTTGGTCATGCCCGGGATGTAGCCCTTGTGGGCTGCCTCACGCAGGCAGATGCGGCAGAGCCCGAACTTGCGGAAGTAGCCCCGCGGGCGCCCGCAGCGCCGGCAGCGGTTGTGCTTCCGCGTCTTGTACTTCGGCTCGCGCCTCGCCTTAACGATCTTTGAAGTCTTTGCCATTGGTCGGCCCTTTGATTTAGCAGGTGCCCGGCGCTACTCGCCGGAGCCCCCCTCGCTCGCCTCTTCCGTCTCGCCCTCGGCGGCGTCCTCGCCCTCGCCCTCGGCGGGCTCGGCGGCGGGCGCCTCGGGGCTCTCCTCCTGGAGCTGCTCGCGCGCAGCGGCCTCGGCCTCGGCGCGCTCGCGAGCCTCCTCCTTGCGGCGCTCCTCCTCCTGCTCGGCGGCGGTCGCCGAGCCGCCGGGGCGGCCGTCCTGGCGGAACGGCATGCCCAGGCCGAGGAGCAGCTCGAAGGCCTCCTCGTCGGTCTTCGCGGTCGTCGTGATCGTCACGTCGAGCCCGCGGACCTGGTCGATCGAGTCGTAGTCGACCTCGGGGAAGATGAGCTGCTCGCGCACCCCCATCGAGTAGTTGCCCCGGCCGTCGAACGAGCGCGGGTTGAGCCCGCGGAAGTCGCGGATCCGCGGGATCGCGATCGTGATCATGCGGTCGAGGAACTCCCACATGCGCGCGCCGCGCAGCGTGACCGCGACGCCGACGGGCATGCCCTCGCGCACCTTGAAGGCCGCGATCGACTTGCGGGCCCGGCGCACGTTCGGCCGCTGGCCGGCGATCAGCGCCAGCTGCTCCGTCGCCGCCTCGAGCAGGGGCGTCGACTGCTTCGCGTCGCCGATCCCCATGTTCAGCGTGATCTTCTCGAGGCGCGGGACCTCCATCCGGCTCTTGTAGCCGAACTTCTCGGTCAGCTTGGGGACGAGCTCGTTCTCGTAGCGCTCGCGCAGCCGGGGCGGCGGTGCCGCCTGCTGTGTCGGTGTCGCTGTCGTGGCTTCCATGAAACTTTCGTTCGGGGCTTCGGGGGTTGGGGGTCGGGCGTTAGTCGATGTCCTGGCCGGTGCGCTTGGCGTAGCGCTTGCGCGTGCCGTCCTCCGCGATGCGGATCCCGACGCGGGTCGGCTTGTTGTCGCGCGGGTCGAGGAGCATCACGTTGGAGACGTGGATCGGCCCCTCCTTCTCGATGATGCCACCGGCCTCGCCCTTCTGGGCGTCGCGGATCGAGCGCGGCCGCGTGTGGCGCTTAACGATATTGAGGCCCTCGACGTACACGCGCTCACGACGCGGCTCGGTGCGCAGGACGCGGCCGGTCTTGCCGCGGTCCTTGCCGCTGATCACGATGACCGTGTCGTCCTTGCGGATGCGCATCGCCTTGCGCTTCGCCGGCGTCTGGTTGCGCTTCCGGGCCATCAGAGCACCTCCGGAGCCAGGGACACGATCTTCATGAAGTTGCGGTCGCGCAGCTCGCGCGCCACCGGACCGAAGATGCGGGTGCCGCGCGGGTTGTTCTGGTTGTCGATCAGCACGGCGGCGTTCTCGTCGAACGAGATGTAGGTGCCGTCCGGCCGGCCGAGCTGCTTGCGGGTGCGCACGACGACGGCCTGGACGACCTCGCCCTTGCGCACGCTGCCGCGCGGCGTCGCCTGCTTCACGGTCGCTGTGATCACGTCACCGACGCGCGCGTAGCGACGGTGCGAGCCACCCTTGACGCGGATGCAGAGGATTTCGCGCGCGCCCGAGTTGTCGGCGACCTTAAGCCTTGTCTCCTGCTGGATCATCGCTAACGGGCCCTCTCCAGGATCTCCACCAGCCGCCAGCGCTTGGTCCGCGAGAGCGGCCGGGACTCAACGACTCGCACGACATCGCCCTCATGCGCCTCGTTGCGCTCGTCGTGCGCGTGCAGCGTCGTGGACGTGCGCACGACCTTCTCGTAGCGGCGGTGGCGCCGGACGATGTCCACGCGGACGGTGATGGTCTTGTCGGGCTTGGCCGAGACCACGGTCCCCTGCCGGTACCGGCGCACGCCCGGCTTGCGCTCGCGCGGCGGCGTGCCCTCGCGGCGCTCGCCCTTGTTGGCCCGCTCGGCGGCGCGGCGCTTGCGGCGCAGCTCGGCCTTGCGGGCCCGCTCGGCCTTGCGCTCGGCGGCGCGCTGCTCGGGGGTCCGCGGCGGACGCGGCTTGCCCTTGTGCTCGGCGCGACGGCGCTTGCGGAGCTGCTTGGGGGTGAGCTTCTCCTCGGGCTCCGCCGGCGCGGCGGCCTCCTCGGCAGCAGCCTCCTCCGCAGCGGGCTCCTCGGCCGGGGCCTCGGCGGTCTCGTCCTTTTCCTCTTCGGCTGCCATCACTTCCGCTTTCTGCTCAGTTCCTTATTGACGTCGATTCCGCGCTCGCGCGCCACCGTCAGCAGGCGCGCGACGTTGCGCCGCGACTCGCGCAGGGCGGCGGTGTTCTCGAGCTCGCCCGTCGCGTGCCGGAAGCGCAGGTTGAACGCCTCCTGGCGCGCCTCGCGCAGCGCCTCGACCAGGTCCTGGTCGGTCATCGCGTGAACCTCGGAGGCCTTCATTCGTGCAGACCCTCCCGGGTGACGAACTTCGTCTTCACGGGCAGCTTGCGGCCGGCCAGGCGCATGGCCTCGCGCGCGAGGTCCTCGGGAACGCCCGCGAGCTCGAACATCACGCGGCCGGGCTTCACCACGGCCACCCAGCCCTCGGGGTTGCCCTTGCCGGACCCCATGCGGGTCTCGGCCGGCTTCTTCGTGTAGGGCTTGTCCGGGAACACGTTGATCCAGACCTTGCCGCCACGCCTGATCTTGCGGGTCATCGCGATACGGGCGGCCTCGATCTGGCGGTTGGTGATCCAACCGCGCTCCGTGGCCTTCAGCCCGAAGTCACCGAAGTGCACCTCGGAGCCGCCCTTGGTCATGCCGCGCATGCGGCCCCGCTGCACCTTGCGGTGCTTAACGCGCTTCGGGGAAAGCATCAGGACTCACCTCCGCTCGCGGTCGTCTCGGGCGTGGCCTGCGGCGCCGTAGCGGCGGTGTTGCGCTCGCCCTGCTGGGCGGGAGCGCTCTGCTCGCTGCGCCGCTGCTGGCGCGGACCGCGGTCGCGCCGGCCGCGACCCCGGCCCCGGTCGCCGTCGCGGCGACCACGCGGCTGAAGCTCCTCTTCCTCCACCGCGCCGGCCCGGTAGCCCTCAGGCATGACCTCGCCCTTGTTGATCCAGCACTTGACGCCGATCCGGCCGGTCGTCGTCTTGGCCTCGACGAAGCCGTAGTCGATGTCCGCGCGCAGCGTGTGCAGCGGCACCCGGCCGTCGGAGTAGCCCTCGGTGCGGGCCATCTCGGCGCCGCCGAGGCGCCCGGAGACCTGCACCTTGACGCCCTTCGCGCCGGAGCGCATCGCCGAGGTCAGCGCGCGCTTCATCGCGCGGCGGAAGGCGACGCGGTTCTGGAGCTGCTCCGCGATCGACTGGGCGACGAGCTTGGCGTCGAGCTCCGGCCGCTTGATCTCGCGGATGTTGACCTTGACCGGCTTGCCGGTGAGCTTGTGCAGGTCACGACGCAGCGCGTCGACCTCGGAACCCGACTTGCCGATCACGATGCCGGGGCGCGCGGTGTGGATGTCGACGGTGATCTCACCGCGCTGCTTGACGATCGTGATGTCGGAGAGGCCGGCGTGCGAAAGCCGGTTCTCGATGTGGTCGCGGATCATCATGTCCTCGTGGAGGTAGTCCGCGAAGTTGCGCTCGGTGAACCAGGTCGACTTCCAGTCGTGGATGTAGCCGACGCGGAACCCTTCGGGATGAACCTTCTGCCCCATAGCTACTCCTCGTCCTCCGTCGGCTTGAGGGCCACGGTGATGTGACTCGTGCGCTTGTCGATCCTGGTCGCGCGGCCGCGGGCGCGGGGGCGCCAGCGCCGCAGCGTCGGACCCTCGTCGACCCGGATCTCCGCGATCCGCAGGTCCTCCGCGACCAGCTCGTGGTTGTGCTCGGCGTTGGCTGCCGCCGAGTCGATCAGCTTTGCGATGTCACGGGCGGCGCCGCGCGGCGAGAAGTCGAGCAGCTCGCGCGCCTGGGTCACGGGCAGGCCCCGGACCTGATCGGCGACGAGCCGTGCCTTGCGCGGGGCAACGCGCAGGTAGCGCGCGCTCGCGCGCACCGTGGGGGTGTTTTCGCCGGCGGCGGCCATCGGTTACCGGTCCTTTCCGCCGTGACCCTTGAAGGTCCGGGTAGGCGCGAACTCACCCAGCTTGTGACCGACCATCGACTCCGAGATGAACACCGGCACGTGCTTGCGCCCGTCGTGCACGGCGATGGTGTGACCGACCATCTCAGGGAAGATGGTGGACGCGCGCGACCAGGTCTTGATCATCTGCTTCTGGTTCGCCTCGTTCATCGCCTGGATGCGTTTCATCAAGCGCTCCTCGACGAACGGTCCCTTCTTGGTTGATCTACCCATCTGTCCTGTCTCGGGTGGTTCGGTTCTCTCAGGTCTTGGTTGTCGTGGTTAACGCTTCTTCTTGCCGCGCCGGCGGCCGCGCACGATCAGCGCGTCCGAGGGCTTGCCCTTCTTCCGGGTCCTGTACCCGAGGGTGGGCTTGCCCCACGGCGTGACCGGATGGCCACCCGGCGTGTGGTGTGCCTCGCCGCCTCCGTGCGGATGGTCGACCGGGTTCATCGCGACCCCTCGGGTCTGCGGGCGCCGCCCCTTGTGGCGGTTCCGACCGGCCTTGCCGATCTTCACGTTCTGGTGCTCGGCGTTGGAGAGGGTACCGACCGTCGCGCGGCACTCGGCACGGACCATGCGCATCTCCGACGAGGGCAGGCGCAGGGTGACCATGTCGCCCTCCTTCGCGACCACCTGGATCGAGGTCCCGGCGGCGCGGCCGAGGCGCCCGCCCTGGCCCGGGGTGAGCTCCACGTTGTGGACCACGGTGCCGGTCGGGATCGCCCGCAGCGGCAGCGCGTTGCCCGGCCGGATGTCGGCGTCCTCGCCCGACATCACGGTCGAGCCCACCGTGAGCCCGTTGGGAGCCAGGATGTAGCTCTTGGCACCGTCCGCGTAGTGCAGGAGCGCGATGTAGGTGGTGCGGTTCGGGTCGTACTCGATGGTCGCGACCTTCGCCGGGACCCCGTCCTTGCGGCGCTTGAAGTCGATCACGCGGTACTTGCGCTTCGCGCCGCCGCCGCGGTGGCGGGCGGTGACCCGGCCGTAGGCGTTGCGGCCGCCGGTCGACTTCTTGCCCTTGGTCAGCGGCTTGTGCGGCGTAGCCGACGTGATCTCCTCGCGGAGCTGGTACATCGCGAAGCGACGCCCGGGGCTCGTCGGCTTTGTCTTACGCATTGCCATGGTGAAAGTCCTCTCGTCCTCTCCGTGACGTCGCTTACTCGGCGACCGCCGCGCCCTCGAACAGCTCGATCCGATCGCCCGGGGCGAGCTGGACGATCGCCTTCTTCCAGGCGCGCGTCTTGCCCACGTGCAGGCCGCGGCGCTTCGGCTTCGGCCGGACCTTCGCGGTGCGCACCCCGACGACGCGCACGTCGAAGATCTCCTCCACCGCGTGCTTGATCTGCGTCTTGTTGGCGCGGTCGTCGACGCGGAACGTGTACTTGCCGTCGGCCATGAGCGCGTAGCTCTTCTCGCTCACGACCGGCTCGATGATCACGCTACGGGGATCCATCACGCATCACCGTCCTCCTCGGCCTCGGGCTCATCCTCCGACTCCTCGGCGGCGGGCTCGTCGGCCGCCTCCGCCGCAGCGCCGGCCTCGGGCTCGTGCTGCGCCTCGGCCTCCTCGGCCGGAGCCTCCTCCGCGGACTCCTCGGCCTCGGCCTTCGGCTCCTCGGCCTTGGGTTCCTCCTCCGGCGCGGCGGCCTTCGGCTCCTCGGCGGGAGCGGCACCGTTGCCGCGCACGACCTCGGCGGCGCGCTGCTCGAGCACCTCGAGCGCGGCCTTCGAGACCACCAGCGAGCGGTGGCCGATGATGTCGAGGACGCCCGCGGCGCTCGCCGGCAGCACGGTGACGCGCGGGATGTTGCGGAAGCTCTTGAGCACGTTCTCCTCGTCGGGGTTGATGACGACGAGGGTCGGCTGGCGCGCGCCCCACTTCTTGAGCGCCTCGGCCGCCTGCTTGGTCTTCGGCTCCTTGTAGTTGGCGGCGTCGAGGATCGCGAGCGAGTCACGCGCGGCGTGCACGGACAGCGCGGCGCGCAGCGCCCGGCGGCGGGCCTTGCGGTTGACCTTGAACGTGTAGCCGCGCGGCTTGGGGCCGAACGCGACGCCACCGCCACGGCGGTGCGGCACGGACAGCGCGCCCACGCGGGCCCGGCCGGTGCCCTTCTGGCGCCAGGCCTTCACGCCGGTCATCGCGACCTCGCCGCGCCCGAGCGTCGAGGCGGTGCCGCGCCGGCGCGCGGCGGCCTCGGCGCGCGCGGTCTCGTGGACGAGGGTCTCGTGGAACTCCTCGCCGAAGACGCTCGCCGGGACCTCGGACTTCGCCTGCTTGTCGAGCGAGGCGACCTTCAAAGTCTTCGCCTTAGCCATCGCTCCGCACCTCCACCGTGCCGTTCTTGGGACCGGGCACAGCGCCGCGCAGGATCAGGAGGTTGCGCTCGGCGTCGACCTCGACGACCTCGAGACCGCGCTGGGTCACGCGCTTCCCGCCCATGTGGCCCGGCATGCGCAGGCCCTTGAAGACTCGTGCCGGGAACGCGGCGGCGCCGATCGAGCCCGGGGCGCGCACGTTGTGCGAGCCGTGGGTGACGGGCCCGCGGCCGAAGCCGTGGCGGCGGACCGTGCCCTGGAAGCCCTTGCCGATCGCGACCCCGGAGACCTTGACCTTCTGGCCCGGCTCGAACTGCTCGACGGTCGCGACGTCGCCGACCTTCGGGCCCTCCTCGGAGCCCAGGTCCTCGTCGCGGAACTCGACCAGCGTGCGCATGGGCCCGACGCCGGCCTTCTTGAGGTGGCCGAGCTCGGCCTTGGTGAGCTTGCGCTCGTCGACCGGATCGAAGGCGAGCTGCACGGCCTTGTAGCCATCGCGCTCCGGATCGCGCACGGCCGTCACCGGGCACGGGCCGGCCTCGATCACGGTGACCGGCACGCGTGTGCCGTCCTCCTGGAAGATCTGGGTCATGCCGACCTTCTTGCCGATGATCGCCGCCATGGAAGTCCTCTTTGCGTCCTCTAAGTCCTCTGCGTCCGTGTCTAGATCTTGATCTCGATGTCGACCCCGGCGGGGAGCGCGTCCAGGCGCTGCAGCGAGTCGACGGTCTTGGGCGTGGGCTGCAGGATGTCGATGAGCCGCTTGTGCGTGCGGATCTCGAAGTGCTCGCGCGAGTCCTTGTCCTTGAACGGCGAGCGGATCACGACGTAGACGTTCTTCTCCGTCGGCAGCGGGACTGGCCCGGAGACCCTCGCGCCGGTGCGCGTCGCCGTATCAACGATCTCGCGAGCGGCGCGGTCGATCGCCTCGTGGTCGTACGCCTTCAGGCGGATTCGGATTTTGTTGGTGGCCAGCGTTGCCAACTTCGGTTCTCTCTCGTCTTCGGTTGTCGAACTTCTCGCGTGATCTGGGGCGCCGCCCGAGCGGGGCCGGCGCCCCAGGATCGTCGCTTTATGTCCTTGCAAGCGGCCCCGCGGGCCGCGAAAAGGACCGGCCCCGGAGGACCGGTCCTTTGCTGGGTGTCGTTACTCGATGATCTCGGTGACGACGCCCGAGCCGACGGTGCGGCCACCCTCGCGGATGGCGAACCGCAGGCCCTTGTCCATGGCGATCGGAGCGATCAGCTCGATCGTCATCTCCACGTTGTCGCCCGGCATGACCATCTCCGTGCCCTCGGGCAGGTTGGCGACGCCGGTCACGTCCGTCGTGCGGAAGTAGAACTGCGGGCGGTAACCCGAGAAGAACGGGGTGTGGCGGCCGCCCTCCTCCTTCTTCAGGCAGTAGACCTCCGCCTTGAACTTGGTGTGGGGCGTGATCGTGCCCGGCGCGGCGAGCACCTGGCCACGCTCGATCTCCTCGCGCTTGGTGCCGCGGAGCAGGCAGCCGACGTTGTCGCCCGCCTGGCCCTCGTCGAGGATCTTGCGGAACATCTCGACGCCGGTGACGACGGTCTTCTCGGTCGGGCGGATGCCGACGATCTCGACCTCGTCGCCCGTCTTGATGACGCCCTGCTCGATACGGCCGGTGGCGACGGTCCCGCGGCCCGTGATCGAGAACACGTCCTCGATCGGCATCAGGAACGGCTTGTCCAGATCGCGCTCCGGCTCCGGGATGTAGGAGTCGAGCGTGTTGGCGAGCTCGAGGATGGCCTTCTTGGCGTCCTCGTCGCCCTCGAGCGCCTTGAGCGCCGAGCCGCGGATGATCGGGGTGTCGTCGCCCGGGAAGTCGTACTCGTTGAGCAGGTCGCGGACCTCCTCCTCGACGAGCTCGAGGAGCTCCTCGTCGTCGACCATGTCGACCTTGTTGAGGAAGACGACCACGTAGGGCACGTTCACCTGACGGGCGAGCAGGATGTGCTCGCGCGTCTGCGGCATCGGGCCGTCGGCGGCCGAGACGACCAGGATCGCGCCGTCCATCTGGGCCGCGCCCGTGATCATGTTCTTGACGTAGTCGGCGTGGCCCGGGCAGTCGACGTGAGCGTAGTGCCGGTTCTCGGTCTGGTACTCGACGTGCGAGGTCGCGATGGTGATCCCGCGCTCCTTCTCCTCAGGAGCGTTGTCGATCTCATCGAAGCTCTTCGCCTCGCCGCCCATGGCCTCCGCCAGAACGGTGGTGATGGCTGCAGTCAGCGTCGTCTTGCCGTGGTCGATGTGACCGATGGTGCCGACGTTGACGTGCGGCTTATCGCGCTCGAACTTCTCCTTCGACATTTCGCTCCTTCTCCGTTCCGGCCTTGAGGGCTCGGGGGTTCAGTTCGTTGTCCTTCTCTCTTTAAGTTCCGGTGTTGGTTCGGATGGTCGCTAGTGGCTCTTCCGCGGGCGCGGCATGCGACCCGTACCCGTGCGGGCGAACCCGAGAAATATAGCTACGCGCCGGCTCCCACTGGCTCCCCGCTCCGGGCCGCCACGATCTCCTCAGCGATGTTGCTGGGGACTTCCTCGTAGCGCTCGAACTGCATCGTGTACTGGGCGCGCCCCTGCGTGGACGAACGCAGGTCGGTGGCGTACCCGAACATCTCGCCGAGCGGCACGAATGCCCTGACCGCGAGCGCGTTGCCGCGCTGCTCCTGGCCCTGCACCTTGCCGCGGCGGCGGGAGAGGTCGCCGATGACGTCGCCGAGGAACTCCTCGGGCGTCACGACCTCCACATTCATCACCGGCTCGAGCAGCACGGGCTTGGCGCGGCGCGCCGCCTCCTGGATCGCCATCGAGCCGGCGATCTTGAACGCCATCTCCGAGGAGTCGACCTCGTGGTAGGAGCCGTCGATCAGCTCCACCCGGACGTCGACCAGCGGATAGCCGGCCATGACGCCCGAGCCCAGGGCCTCCTCCATCCCCTGCTGGACCGCGGGGATGTACTCGCCCGGGATGACGCCGCCCTTGATCTCGTTGACGAAGTCAAAGCCCTCGCCCGGCGCCGGCTCGAGGTTGATGACGACGTGGCCGTACTGGCCGCGACCGCCGGTCTGACGCACGAAGCGCGCCTCGACCTTCTCGACGCGCTCCCGCACGGTCTCGCGGTAGGCGACCTGCGGGCGCCCGACGTTCGCGTCGACGTTGAACTCGCGGGTGAGCCGGTCGACGATGACCTCGAGGTGCAGCTCGCCCATCCCGTGGATGATCGTCTGCCCGGTCTCCTCGTCGGTCTCGATCCGGAAGGTCGGGTCCTCGTCGGCGAGGCGCGCGAGCGCGGTGCCGAGCTTCTCCTGGTCGGACTTGGTCTTGGGCTCGATCGCCACCTGGATGACCGGGTCCGGGAACTCGATCGACTCGAGCAGGATGGGCGCGTCGGGCGCGCAGAGGGTGTCGCCGGTGGAGGTCTGCTTGAGGCCGACCGCGGCGAGGATGTCGCCCGCGTAGGCCTCCTCGATCTCCTCGCGGTGGTTCGCGTGCATCATCAGCAGGCGACCGATGCGCTCGGTCTTGCCGGTGTTCGCGTTGAGCACGCGCCCGCCCGCCTGGAGCTTGCCCGAGTAGACGCGGAAGTAGGTGAGCTTGCCGATGTAGGGGTCGGCCATGATCTTGAAGGCGAGCGCCGCGAACGGGGCCGAGTCGTCGGCCGGGCGCGTGTCCGCCTCGCCGGGCTGGCCGTCCTTGTCCGGCACGTTGCCCTCGACCGGCGGGATGTCGACCGGCGAGGGGAGCAGCTCGACGATCGCGTCGAGCAGCGGCTGCACGCCCTTGTTCTTGAAGGCCGAGCCGCAGAGCACCGGCGTGACCTGGAGGTCGATCGTCGCCTGGCGGAGCGACGAGACGATCCGGTCGTGCGGGATCTCCTGCTCGTCCAGGTACAGCTCCATGAGCTCGTCGTCGTAGTCGGCGCACGCCTCGATCAGCGCGGTGCGCGCCTCGGCGACCTCGTCCTCCATCTCGGCGGGCACGTCCTGGGCCTCGTACTGGGTGCCCAGGTCGTCCTTCCAGACGAGCGCCTTGTTGGAGATCAGGTCGACGACGCCGACGAACTCGTCCTCGGCGCCGATCGGAAGCTGGATCGGCAGCGCGTTCGCGCCGAGGCGGTCGCGCATGCTCTGGACCGCGTTCGCGAAGTGGGCGCCGACGCGGTCCATCTTGTTGATGAAGGCGATGCGCGGCACGCGGTACTTGTCGGCCTGGCGCCAGACGGTCTCGGACTGCGGCTCGACGCCGGCGACCGAGTCGAAGACAGCGACGGCGCCGTCGAGGACGCGCAGCGAGCGCTCGACCTCGACGGTGAAGTCGACGTGGCCCGGAGTGTCGATGATGTTGATCCGATGGCCGTTCCACTCGCAGGCGGTCGCGGCCGAGGTGATCGTGATGCCGCGCTCCTGCTCCTGCTCCATCCAGTCCATGGTCGCGGCGCCCTCGTGGACCTCACCCAGCTTGTGGGTACGACCGGTGTAGTAGAGGATCCGCTCGGTCGTGGTGGTCTTGCCGGCGTCGATGTGCGCCATGATCCCGATGTTGCGGGTCTTCTCTAGTGGGAAGTTGCGTGCCATGCTGTCTCTAGAGTGTCGATCGAAGTTTTTCGATGAGCGGGCGCCCGTGCCGCTCATCATGAGGAGGACGATCCATTTGTCGCCGGCGGCTGAGGGCACAAAAAAGGCCCTTCCGGGCCCGGCCGCGAGCGACGGATCACTATAGCAGAGGCATTGTGGCTTTCGAGGGCCTGAAATGCGGCTGAGAGAGCCGGACGCGGGGGACCGGGAGGAAGGCCGGCGGCGCGCGCCCCGCCGGGCGGCGCGCGGTGAGCGGCGCGGCGCGGCGCGGGGCCGCGGCGAACGCCGTGGCGGGCCCCTCGCGATCGTGGCCGGAGCGGCCGGGGCGGCCCTCGCGATCCTGCGCGAGGCCGGCGCGATCGCGCTCGAGATGCTGCGCATCCCTGCCGGGATCTACATGGGGGTCGCCGAGCGCGCTGGCGCCGTGGTGCTCGCCGCCTGGCGCGTGCTCGTACCGGTCGCGCTCGCCCTGTGGGCGCTCGGGCGCAGCGCCGTCCTGTTCGGGGCGCGCACGTTCACGCCGCTGCGTGCGACCCTGCTCGCCGCCGCGGGCGTCGCGGCCCTGCTCGCGGCGTCGCAGTTCGTCGACTACACGGCGACCCAGATCAGCACCGACGCCTACGCGGAGGTGGACTCGATCGCGCCGCCGCCGGAGGTCTCCTCGGAGCGCACGGGCGCCGCCCACGCCTGGCTGGGCCTGCCGATCGCGGCGCTCGCCCTCGTGGGCGTGGCCGTCTGCGCCGCCCGGCGGCGCTGGGGGGCCCTGCTGCTGGGCGCGCTCGGGGCGGCCACGGTGGCGCTCAGCCTGCTCGTCGACATGCCGAAGGGGCTCGAGGAGGGCGAGGCCGCGATCGCGTACGAGGGCGCCAAGGCGACCCTGCAGGGCGGCTTCTGGGCGCAGCTCGCGGCGGGGGCGCTGCTGATCGCGCTGGCGCCGCTGGCCGCGGCCTACGGCGGGCCGACCGGCGCTCGAAAGCAGCGCGCGCGGGCGCGCCGCGGCGCCCGGGCCGGCAGGGCGAGACCCGCGTCCCCGGTGGCGGAGGGCTGAGCGGTGGCGAGGACCGAGCGGCTGCTGCCATGGGCCTGCCTTTTGGCGGCAGCGCTGCTGTTCGCTTCGGAGCTCATGACGATGTTCGAGTTCGCCCCGCCCGGCGGCGAGGCGCTCGCCGCGCAGGACTCCGCCGAGCGGCACGGCAACGCGCTGTTCGTGATCGCCGGCTTCGCGGCGCTGTTCACGATCATCGCGGTCGGGGCGGGCTCGCAGCCGGCGGCGATGGCGGTCGGGGTCCTCGGCGCGGTCGCGCTCCTGATCTTCCTGCTCGGCGACCTGCCCGACGCGGGCCAGGTCGGCACGCTCGACGACGCCCGCCAGTCGTTCATCGACGCCGAGGCGACGCCCCAGGCGGGCTTCTGGCTGATGATGATCGGCTCGCTGGCGCTCGCGATCAGCGGCGTAGCGCTCGCCACCCTGAACTCAGACCAGCTCCGCGCGCTGCGCCCGGGGGCGCGGGTCGAGCCCGAGCGCGAGGACGACGAACCACCGCGCGCCGCGCGGCCCGCCGCGCGAACTCACGACCACCCCCACGCCCGAGATCGCACTTAAGGCTCTCGGGGGGGCCGTGACCGCGACCTCGCGAACCCGCCTCCCACGAGTTCGCACTTAGGGCTCCCGGGGAGCCGTAACCGCGACTTCGCGAACGTGGCGCTCGCGAGTTCGCGGTCTGGGTCCGGGGCTACCCTCCGCCCCGTGCCAGGCCCGCGCGACACCCCGGGGCTCCCCGCCCCTCCCCCGCTCGTCTTCCTCGGCGGGCTGCTGCTCGGGGGCGTGCTCGAGGCCTTCTTCCCCACCGACGCGCCCGCGTGGTGGGTGCGCGTGCTCGTGGCGGTCGCCGGCCTCGGCGGCGGCTACCTGCTCGCCGGCCGCGCGCTGCGCTCGTTCGCGTCGGTAGGCACGACGCCCAACCCGTTCGAGCCCTCGACCGCGATCGCTACCGGCGGCCCCTACCGCTTCACCCGCAACCCGATGTACCTGGGCATGGCCCTCGCCTACGTCGGGCTCGCGTTCGCGATCGGGATCCTGTGGGCGCTCGCGGCGCTCCCCGTAGTCCTGCTGGTCATCGACCGCGTGATCATCAAGCGCGAGGAGCGCTACCTGGAGGCCCGCTTCGGCGAGCAGTACCTCGCGTACAAGCGCCGCGTGCGGCGCTGGCTCTAGCGCCGTCGGGCCGGCTGCCCGGACTACCGAGCGCGGAGGGTCCGAAAAGCAGGGCTCGCCAACGAGGCACGCCGATCGGCGAAGCGAGCGTACTTGTGACGTACGTGAGCGAGACGATCGGCGGGACTCGTCCGCGAGCCCCAGCTTTGCAGCCGCCGAAGGCCTACCAGCGGTAGTGGGCGAAGGCCTTGTTGGCCTGCGCCATGCGGAAGATGTCGTCCTTCCGCTTCCAGGCGCCGCCCTGCTGCTGCGTGGCGTCGAGGATCTCGTTCGCGAGGCGCTCGGCCATCGACTTCTCGCGGCGCTGGCGGGCGAACTGCACGAGCCAACGCACGGCGAGCGTGCGGGCGCGGCGCGCCGGGACCTCAACGGGCACCTGGTAGGTCGCACCGCCGACGCGGCGGGAGCGGACCTCGAGCTGCGGCGTGAGCTCCTTGATGGCCTCGTCGAGAACCTCGACGGGCGGACGCCCCGTGCGCTCGCCGACGAGCGCGAGCGCGTCGTAGGTGATGCGCTCGGCAATCGACTTCTTGCCGTCCAGCATGACCTTGTTGATCACCTGCTGGACCAGGCGGCTCCGGTACCGGGCGTCCGGCTCTACTGGACGGATGGGTGCACGCGCGCGACGGGGCAT
>ERZ777010.1133-NODE-1133-length-19310-cov-6.804103_pt1 | contig 19310 bp, 26 predicted proteins | sample MGYA00374963_ERZ777010 | MGnify/ENA primary metagenome ERZ777010 (study PRJEB29309, sample SAMN06268256) | bioreactor metagenome | isolation source: Joint BioEnergy Institute, California, USA | place: USA:Joint BioEnergy Institute, California, USA | collected...
GCGAAGGTACTCTTTCACTTCGCGAGTTACTTTTAACTTCGCAATCTCTAACGCAGCGTCTTCCGACTTACGCAGAGCGCGAGTATATGCATGTAGTGTGTCGTTGAGACGCTCTTGAAGAGCATCGGCAACGAGCTTCACTACATGCTTGTTTTCACCAGTAATGGCGAAGGATTTTCCTTCTACCATTACCGCGAAGATGAAATCGTCCACGGTCATGCCGTGGAACGCTTCATCTCCGTTTAAGTACAAGTCTAAGCGGCCCGCAAGATCACGAGCCGTAATGCCATCCAAGTAATGGATGGCCGTTCCTCCGATTGTTTCGAGTGTGAGACCGACCTCTTCTCTCCACTCGAATTCATCAATGAATCCCTGTACGTTGACAGGGATTGCGCCTTCCGCTTTGCCCGCAAAGAACTTGCGAGCAAACGGCTTGATGTCGCCTAATACATAGCCTTCCAACGCTGCACGGTACGCATCGCGTAGACGCTCAGCGGCGGAATCCCAGAGCGCAGACAGGCGACGGTCTGCAATCTCTGGTTTGTTGTCGGCCATACGGATAATGGCCTTGAGTTGCTCGGCACCTTCCTCTTGGATGAGGCGGAAGATGTTCCAAGAAGCTTGGAAAATTTGACGGACTTTCGCCATGATTTTGGCTTTCTCTACGTCAAACTCTTCCATTGGAGCAATATACTTCGATTGAAGCATGTACTCCTTCACGGCACCAACAGGATATACGTTGATGCCGTTCATGCCGAGGATGCGAACATCCTCGAAGGCTTCGACTTCGCCTGGGAATTTCGTGACCCAGACTCCGTCTACCATCACTTGGACAGGTATGCGCTCTGCTTGCGCACGATCTGTCCAATATTTCGGCACGAAGACATCGCGTTTGCCTTCCGTCTCCCGCTTCTCCACCACTTCTTTCATGTAGCGTTCTTCGCCTTTGTAGGCGTTTTGGTGGTAGTGCGGGCACTCTCCCGCGATGTGCTTCGTAAACTCTTTACGAACAGCCGCTTTCTTGATGATGCGGCCGTCGATCAAGAGTTCATCCGAAGCAAGGTAACGATATTCGACGCGAACATCATTACCTACTTGACGAGTGACCGCCACAGGGGTAGAACGATCCACCTCCTCTGCTTTATTGGCTTTACGTACTGCCTCCAAGTCAACAAACATGTCTTTGACTGGGCAATACAGCTGAGGAATCAGGCTACCATACGTCGCCAGTTGTGCGACATCTGGAGCTTCAAACAGCGTTGTGGACTTGCGGTCTTCCATGACCACATCGTCCATAACGCCGTCTTTTAAGTTAAAGAATTGTGCGAATCGGCAATTTACGCATGATTCGCTGAAGTTATGTCTATTGCGAGGATGCTCCACTTGGAGCTCGCCCGCATATAGACGGATAAAGGCAGTGAGCGCCGCGCTCACTACATAATTGTTTTCCGCAGAGTAAGAAGCGAATTGTACACCTCTTGTGCGGAAGATGTCGTAGAAGTTGCCGTCTTTACCCATGGATTTCGGGATACGGACGAACAACTCGCCATCAACGTCTTCGATGGCAAGCGTTAATTCACCGTTCCCCGCTGGGATTGGTAAGAAGCGTTGTCGTTTGCCAGAGTTCTCAAACACGCTCCAAGAACGTGTCTCGAACGGAACTGGCTCGAATTTTCTCTCCACTTGATTCCATTGAGAGATGACCATCATTCCTGCTGGAATGCGAACGGTGATGGCGCCAATGCGGTTCCAGCGTTTACGGCGATCACGATCGCCGAAGAACTCGACAGCGAGTACTTCGACGCGGAATTCTCCTAGATTGCGGAAGTAGCCGCGTGCCAACCCGAGGAGATGATCCTCGAGCTTAGCAAATTCTGGGTTTACGTACTTCTCTGCACGCACATGACGTGCATCGAAGTCCGCTTTCGCACGATTCAGCATTTTCCAGTTGGCTTCTGCCTCCTGGATGCTGAGACCTCCCGCTATTTGTTTGCGAATGAATTCATTTTTCATTCTCAGTTCCTCCTTGTTAGTTTTATGTTTTACTGCCGCTGGAGTCTCACCAACGGCAGGAGTTTCTACAGGTTCTTGCGGCACTAATGCTGTTGCTGCTTCGAACCACAGTTTGGCTTTCTCCTCCTTTCTCATGTTCTTATTAAATTTAACGCCGAGTTTGTTTAACTCGGCATCAATGATTTCGTGTGTAATGCCCGTACTTTCATCCATGACGAACGCAACAAACTCATCCATCGTAGTTTCCACGATCACCATTTTTTCTACCATAGCAACCATCTCCTTTTCATTTTTGTTTTCGTTTTTAGCAGTAGCAACAGTGTTATTCATCCCAACCATCTCCTCTTCGAATTTGATTACCGCAGGATTTGCAATGTCTAATTTTTTCATAATAATCCCCTTTCTTTTCTTTTTTTTATTTAATAGGCGCGGTACTCTCACTCCCACGAAAATCTCTGTCGTCCTAAAAAACCAACAACAGCAACAATAGTTTACATCTGTACATCCATGTCAAATTCCGCTTTTTGCGGAACTAATCTCTTACGACGACCACCTCCTTGTTGTGGTTGCCTTGTAGACGCGCTAGAAGGCGCTACAGAAGCGTTTGGTTGTTGAGGGGTATCATTAGTACCCCCTTCATTAGAAACCTCAGGAGAGGCTTCCTGAGGCTCTACGGAAGGCTCCTCCACTTGAGGCGGGGCAACCTGCGGCATCATGGATGCCATCATTGCCTGCATTTGTTGGGCAACGGCAGCTTGTACTTGCTGCTGAACCAGTGCCGCGATATCTACTTGCGGCTGAGGTTGAGGCGCCGCTTGTTGCATTTGCTGGGCAATCGCCATTTGAATCTGCTGTTGAATCATCGCCGCCAAGTCCATTTGCCCCGCCATCATTTGCTGAGCAATGGCAGCTTGCGCCTGAGCTTGAGCGGCTTGCTCCTGCTCTTTTCTCACCTCCTCTTTGTAGCGCTCCACCGCCTGAGCTAACTCCTCATCGCTCATTGGCGGAAGCCCAATATGGGCGTTGATTCGCTCAATTAGAATACGGTTAGCGATCGAGCGATCATCCAATTCCGAGATGACCGCATTAAAACGACGCGTGGTGACTGGAGTCAGCCCTTTTACTGTCTCCAGCCCAGAAGCTACTTTCTCCTTCGCTTTTGCGAAGAATGAGTTGTTTGGAGATTGTGCATTCGCGGTTGGGATGCATGGATGTGAGAGAGTTGCTTGATTATTCATTGTGTTTGCACCTCCGTTAAGTTTTGCTTGAATAGCAGCTTGAATTTGTTGAATTGTTAACATGAAAATCTCCTCCTCAAATTTTGTTTTTTTTGTTTTAATGAAAGTGGGATAGATGGATTTCCCACTAAAAAGAAAAATGGCGATTCACCTCCTTACGCCATACAAAAAGGGAGAGCCGCCACTCTCCCTGTTTTTTATCTTTGCCGTCTGGATGGATCCGTCTTTTCATGGATTGCTCCAGACCATTTCCATATAGCTAGGCTTAACTTTTCAAAACCCTTAGTGAGGGCTTCATCCAACTTCTTGGCGGCACTGGTTGTCACCTCCTTTACACTGTTGACTGCATTGTTTATCTTGTTGCCTTGAAGCTCGTCGATAGGCTTCCCCATAACAGCTTCAATTAGCTGAGCGAGCGTTAGAAGCCCAGCGTGCGGCACCCCTAATTGAGTGCGCACTAATTCGTATGCATCCAGTGCCGCGTTGCACTCCATCAGCTCCTGTTGAATGGATGGAGTCACCACTCCAGGATTCGTGGTGATATTCGAGGCAATGAAATTAGTTAAAAACTGTTGTCTCGCCCGAATCATTGCCTCGTTTTGGTCGAGTAGTTTGCTGTTTAGCAAGTCTATGTCTACTTTGTTCATCATTGTGCATCTCCTCCTGATTGATTTTTTTGATTGACCGCCCATAACAGGCAGATTGGCGCGTCGAGCAGGTTCCTAACAAACTCCCTGCCCCACGCTAGAAGCCCCCTGGCGCAGCAACACCACCAGGGAATGGCATGCACCCCTTTCCGAAGAAAATGGGTGCGTGGGACAACGCGTGTTCGTTCACTGGCAAGACTAAGCGGTGACTGTTCATACAAATCTACTCCTTACGTTGGATTATCGGTGTTATATCTAAACTGCGTCTGTTGTTACCAACTTTGCTTCTCCTCTCCCACGAAGAAAAGCAGAAACTAATTGGGCATCACCTCCTTTTCATGTTTCTTTACCCACCCAACCATGCTAGCTTCCAATGGAAACTAGCCCCATATCGATGCCGATCAAGAGAGGTGATTACGCTTTCCCTCTTCCATCGCTTCCTTGATAAGATCTGTTAGTCTCTTACGTGGTCTAGAGACTGGCTTAGGTTTGAAAACTGGCTTCTCCATCCTTGGAATAGCAGGGTGATTCAGAATCCAATCAGGCAGTTTTTGTTGTGCTGAGCCAGTCTCCCTCTTTGGTGTTTCGATGGTCGGCGCCACATGAAAAGCGGCAGGCCCCAGCGATTGGAAGATGCGTTTCACCTCTCTTGCGGCATCTTTGCGCATGGCGACCGCGGCATCCTTCTGGAAGGACTTGATAATGGCCTCCATTTCCCAGATGTGGTCGCATGCTTGCAACTGACGAACGAGGTACGCCATTTCGCCGCTACGAGCGGAAATATAGCCGAAGTCATACGCATCTTTTTGGATTTGCTCTCCTTCATAGGAGATGACTTCGACTATGACAAGGCGAAAGGCGTTGATGGAGACTACCTTCTCGTAGATTTCTCCATCCCTCTGACGGTAGTACCGTCCTAACATCTGGGTCACTCCTTTCTCCACCGTAAAAGTAAAGGAGCGGCAGACGCCGCTAGGAAGTACTACCTCTTTCTTACGCTCCAAAATCTTCATCATTATCTCCCCCTACTAATTGTTTCTTTGTGAAGTAAAATGAAACGAAATGATTTACGATTGTTTTAGATGCGCTGACAAGGACATTGACGAAATGAGCCGAAGCTTCTTCGATTTCGTCAATGTCGTCAATTGACAGGCATCGAGCATATTGACGAGAGATTTTCTTCTTGATGCGCTCCATTCGTTTCTTGCCTAAACGCTCCTCGAGCTTCTGCCCCATTGCAATAAGCCGCTCGATGTCAACTTCTGCATCATCATCTAGGCCAAATAACAGCCGATATTGCGCAATCTGTCTGTCGAAGCGACCTGCAAGCAAGGCGCCTCGCAGGTTAATGGTTTTGGCTACTCCCATCGTAGATTCTTGCATTGGAGAAGAGAAAAATATTCTTCTCGCAAAGCCAGCGAAAACGAGTGCTGCGATGAGAGCTGTGATCATAGCTATGAGCGACATAGAGAACCTCCTCCTTTTGTTTTTTTATTGAACATTAGGAATGCGAATTGGCGTAAGTTCATCGAGATCGATTTCTACGATCTCCTTTTTGCTTGTGCCCAAAAAAATTCGTCAACGCGGCGGCAATTATCCCGCCACTGTTGGATGGCAGCTCGACGCTGAGATTCCTCCCAGAGCCGAATTTTCTCCATCATGGCTTCAAATTCTGCAAGCTCCCGCTCCAAATCTTGTTGTCGTTTTGCTTCTTCACGTTGTCTTTTTACTTCTTGCAAATCGACAACTTGAGCGGCTTTGGCTTTCACCTCCTTTACGGCTTCCATTGCCGCTTGACGGCGGCAAAGGCCGTTCCATAGGGATTGCAAGTAGCGTAAAACTGCTTTCACTGCTTTACGCATTTTGACTCCTCCTCCTTTTTTGATTGAAATGGGTCGAGAAAGAAGATATGTCTTATTTAGCGACCACCCCCTTTTCGTCCGCAAACAAGGATTCCCACCCTGGGATCGGGACGAAATGGATGCGGCCATCCTCCCCCGTTATGATCGCTCTGGCCGCAGTTAACTTGTTGAATTTGTCGATGCGATCTTCTACTTCGCGGATCGCATCAATTTCTTTTGCATATTCAGGCTGAGAAATAATCTTTAGAAATAAATCGGCGTGGCTACTATCTTCAAATACATTAAAGACAGCCACCGAGGATGCGTGCATGACGTCTTCCGTAGCCATCCACACCCTATAGATGACCAAATCGTTGTCTTTCTCATCCATAGGATTTTGCCTAGGGATCGCTTTTAACTCTAAAGCGATACGAGCAGGCTTGTCGCCGACTTGAATCGGCAATAACCCTTCCTCATAAACATAAACTTCTCCATACAGCGGGGAAGTTCTAATGCTGTAGTATTTCTTCTCTTCCGTCTGCTGCCGCACTTCTTCATTCATTCGCTCGATCTCCACATACCCATGGATGCGACGATATTCTTTTGCCACATCATTTGCCAGTAGTAAAAGCTCTGCTCTCTCCTCAGCCGTTATCGTCGGATGTGCTAATGCTGCTTCCCATCCTTCTACGAGAGAAGAGTACACGGTCGGCTCATCTTTATCGTGAATAGCTACTGAAAAGATTTGATAGTCCATCACCGTTACAACGATACGATCTCCAATTTCATACTCGCCATAACGGTAATGACGAGGCCATGTCACTTCCTCTTCTTGCTCGTCTTTCATTACTGGTTCTACTTTCACTTCTTCTACTTCCTCCTTCTCTTTTCTGGACATAATAGCGTAAGTGGTAGCGGCTCCTAATGCCGCGCAAGCTAACATTGCAATCACAACAATTCCGAAAATAGTTTCCATTAAAATTCCTCCTTGTTTTGGATTTTGACTAAATCGGTTTGCTGCATGGGCCTGGCAGGGATGGATTTGCCAAGCAAGATGAACAGGCGATTTCACCTCCTTGCGCCTTACCAAAGCCCCTGCAAAGAGGGGCAGTAGATTATGCATATACAGGTTGTTTCGTGACTAAAGAGAGAAGCTCAACGAAAGCATCTCTCTCTTCTATGGAAGAAAATCCGTATTGCTTCGCCAGTTCGTACGCTTTTACTAAGCAAAGCTCAGCTCCTTTGACATCCCCTTCTTTGTAGAAGTTTATTCCGTTTTGTACGTAAATGCTGATTAGCGTCATATTAATCTCCTCCTGTTTTTAATTAAATTAGAAAAGGGCGCTTATGCATGCGCCCAAGCATTAATACCCCATCATTTCTAGAATAGGGCCGATCAATATTTCCACTTTAATAGCACTTCCGCCATTGGACTGATTGAATTGGCCCATCGCAATATACACTAACTCCTCTTGGGCCGCTTCCTGTGCCGCGCTAATCCATTCAGCAATTTTGTCTTCATCAACGCCTCGCTCTCTCATTACCTCCTTTGCTTCCTCTAGGAATTCATCAGGTGTATATGCATTGCTTAGCCCCGCCATATAACGGGCGAGGTTGTGAGACAGGGTGCTGACCAACCCCATCTCGTAAATTCTTTGTTGCATCACTGCTTTTTCCATTTCTATCCCTCCTTAGATAATTCCAATCAAACTGAAAAACGCAATGGCTAGCAACAGCAAAATACCGATGATGACGAAGAAGACATGCCACCATTTCCCCTCTGCCACCAAGAACAAAGAGCATATAATTCCCATAGCGATCATGCTGATGGAGATCATTTGTCTTCACCTCCTTTCAAAGCAGAAAAGGAGCTCCGTGTTTGTCGTAGATACTCACGGAACTCCTTCTGAAACAGCTTCGGGTTAGGGCGCACGATTTGAGAGGCGCGCGCCCCGTATCCATCCTCTAGTATCTTTTCGTGTAAGCTGATAAGGACGGATTTTAAGTTGTGAATATGCGTCAAGGCCATTCCTGTGCATGGAGTGAATCCTTTGACACATAGTACGATGACTGGCTTTTCATAGAAGAAGAAACAAGAATGCTTCTTCTTTACGCCAAAATAAAGGGTGAAGTATTCGGTTTGATATCCGAACGCTTCACCGATATCATCTACTTCTTTGCCGAAGATATCGATATACTTCACCTCTGGCTTAAGGCTGCTCGTCACATCGACGAAGAACGAGAAATTCTTCCCGTCTTTCTGATAGGAAACCTTCAGATCTGCGCCAAACCCAATGTCCATTTGTGGAGGCAAATGCTCCACTTTAAATTCAGCATCCGCAAGGATACGAAGGATCGCCTCCTCTACTGATTGTCCGAATCGAGAACTTTCGAGGGTTTGTATTTGTATTTTCTTGTTGTATTTAATTCTTTGGATTTGCTCTTTCACCCCCTCGAATTCCAAGTATTCTCTCCATTGAACCTTCCACATACCAATCCCCTTCTTTCTTTAGTGTTGTTCTGCGTATAAACTGTAATGTTGTTCTGCGATGACTGCGATTACTTGCTTAAAATATTCCAATTGACACCATCAACGGTGTCAGAACGATGGGCCGTGAATACGCCCAGGTTTGTTCTCACCTCCACATAGTAGTGAGTATTTGTATACCCGTAGTCATAGTCAACCACGAGCATAGATTCGATTACCACCTCCTCGGGAACGATTTCATGGTCCCAAGCAATTATCGCTCTGATTAGTTCCACCTCCTCTTGTTTAACATAAAGTTCTGGTAAGAAATCTGGATTTGAAGATTGGATTTTTGGCATGTGCAATTCCTCCTTGAAGTATTTTCTCCCCTCTGCGTTTCTCAACCAGGCTTGGGACTGGCTATGGCCGCATTAGAGAAGGCGAGGTATCAATTCCCCGCCTTAGCTTTGCGCTTTTCGATTGCTTCTTTGATTGCGCCAATTACTACGCAACCTATAAAGAAGTAGAATGGGTGATTCCATGCCACCCATAAAACAAAAGCCAGCCATAACAAGGCTGGAATTAGGATGAAGATCATTTTGAGGGTCTTCATTATTTCACCCCCTTCCAAAGGCGAGCCAAACGCTCGCGCTTTTCCTTCATATGCTTTCTGTGCCCATCATGAACGATAGGGAGGAATAGACACAGATCTAAATGAGCGTCAATGGCGCGACGCTTCCGTTCTTTCATTTCTTCGAAGCTTTCTGCTACTACTTCTTCTTGACGAGTTACATTACGCACGAATCCACCGTGAGTTCCAACGTAAATCATTTTTCCTTCAACCAATTTTCCTGCACCAATCATTTGTTTCATAACTAATCATCCTCCTAAAAATTATTTTTGTTTTGCTTGGAATTCAATCAATGTCCATACTTCGTTGTTCTCATCTACCGCAACAACACGGTAGATTCCTTCTCCTACTTCCACGGAGTAGATGTGCTCTTTAAGCAAGCAAAAGCCAAGGTATTCTTTCTTTAGCTTTTCGAATCGTTCGTAAGTCATGTATTCACCTCCTTTTGTCTTCCTGTTTCGTCCCCGACAGGACTCATCAGTGGGGCTGTTACTCCCCAGACAGGAAGGGCCTCATAAGGCCTTTAATTCCTGTTTCAATTCCTCGATAAAAGCGGCAAACTCCTCTCTTCTCTCTTCTGGCAAATCTAAGAAGTCAAGGTATGTTTTATAGCATTTGACCTGCTGCTCCACGTAGAACTTCTTATCGAGTATTCCTGCTTCATCCAGAGCCTCTACCATCTGGATGGCATAGGAATACGCATCTATTTCCGCTAACATAATAGAAATGGATGCGTCTACATGATAAGAAGCATATATGTTTTGTAATACAGTCAAGGCCGTATCCTTATCAGGAATAACTTCATCAGAAACGGATTCTGCCCAGCTGATGATGTCGTCTTCATTTTCATAGGCGAAAGAGAATCGCTTCCGATAAGCGAGATAATGACCCATTTCATGGACGAAGATCTCCAATAATTCTTCATCCGAATAGCGATCAACGTGATAGAGGTGGATATCGGCCTGGACATATCCGACACATGCGTCTACATGACAAGTACCGCGCAGCGTCATAGTTTTGCCATTAGATAGATTCATCCCCTCTCTATTGTCGTATTTCTCCCCTCCTTCATGAAACGTGACATTGATCACGTCTCCGTATCCTTCTTGGAGCTGTTTGGCCAACTCTAAAATGGTTTGTTTGCTCATATTGATCTCCTCCTTATAGTTATTTGCGGGTTGGACATCCTGCCACCCACTGGTATGGGTATGGGGTGGGCATGGAAAGATGCCAACTCCCACGGAAGAGGTATACCTTGCCGCCCGAAAATTTTTTAAAATTTCTCCTATAGTGGGGACACAGCGAAGGAACACATCGGAGGGGAGGGGGGCAAAATTTGAGGAAGAGAAAGCACCTTCATTTTCCGATTTCTGAAAATAAAATATATCACTATTTTTCCTATATAGGGGACGCGAAAGAAGAACAAAAAAAGAGAGACCACGTAGGTCTCTCCTATTCCTTATTATTTCCCCAAAGAAACTCCAATGTCATATTCTCCTTTGGGGGCAGAAAAGACTCTACTGCCATATCCAAGATTCGGGAAATTGGAATATGGGTTTCTTTGGAATAATGCTGTAATCGCTCATACAATTCTGTTTTCATCGTGCTGGTAAAGTGAACTCGATTTTTCAATACTTTCTTTCCCATGATTATGCTCCTTTCTTCACAGCTGCCTGCAACTTCCCTGTATTGAGCATTTCGGATACAAAGTAAGCATCTGCTTCACTCTGAAACGGGCCGAAAGAAAACCATTCATCCTCTGTATGCTTAATCAGCCAACAATCATAATAGGTTTCAATGTAATACATAACTCTCTCTCCTTAGCCCAAATATTTTTCCAATGCTTTTGGAATGAAAATGCGATAGTTATTTAATGTCTTCATGAGAACATACCATGCCTCATAAATGCTTTCTCCTTGGTAGAGAATTTCTTGGGAGGAATCGTAAACGGTGAAGATAGGAGCATCTTCTTTTTCCTCTACTGAAACCGTGACAGAGTCGAACTGGAACGTCATACATACCCTCCTTTTTCTCATCCTGATATCATTATATCACAAAAAAGATACAAATATCCATAATCTTATGGTATGTTATGGGATAAAAATGGATAAAATGATACCGAGGAGGTTGAGAAAAGTGGAATCGGTATGGACTATAATTGCACTCTTATTGAAAGCTTTATTGGGTGAGGAAGAAGATCCTCAAGCAAAGACAAAGCCAAAGGAAGTTCCTGTTGTAGAGCAAGAAGAACAGGTAGCGGCTCAACAAACCAAGCAAACAGAAGTGAATCTTCCAGAATCTGAAGGAGTCTCTTCTAATACAGAAGAAACGCTTTCCGAAGAAGAACCAGCCATATCTGAAGAGGAGGCTTCCGAAGAAGAGCCAAAGACTGTATCGGATGGACGGTATGAATACGAAGTGCCTGAAGAAGCTCCTTGGTGGGCTCCTGTCATAGAAGGGCAAATCGACGCGCATACCACTGTTAAAGGAGAAGAACAGGAAGTAAGCACCATCTATGGAAATGGCACGACGGCCATGCTAGATCATCCTCGAAATACGCAAGTGGATGCGAATGGATGCTACTATGTCGTATCAGGAGATCAATACAAACCAAAGATTATTAAGTTGTGCAAAGGGAAAGCAGATACGGTGATTTCCTTAATGGATCAGCCTGTAGCAAAACGCAAGGGGTTTTTCGCGGTATCAGGGTTGGCTGTCATAAATGGCCGCATTTTTGTCTCGGATATTGATACCTTGTATGAAGTCAAAAACGGGCATTTAACGGAGGTGGATCCTCGTATTCGGGGGTGGATGGGAGAGAACCGTTTCCAAGATATTTTCCGCATGCAGCCATACAAAGGATGGATTTATTTCTTAATGAAAAGCAAGAGTATGGAATGGATCATCGCGCGGTATCATCCAGAAAAGAAAGTGATAGAAGAAGTGATCGACCGCACGGTCTATCCTTCTCCGTACAACTTCCGTGTGGTGAATGAAAATGAGATCCTCATCACCACGAAGGGCGGTTACTTGATTCGAGAAACCATCTTCCCTCGAAACACCACTACGATTATTGATATGGGTGATCCTGGGTGCATGATCTTGGATGCCTGGATCGCCAAAGATAATGACTTGTATTTTGTTGTCATGAGAGATCAAGCAGAGCAGATTGTCTATCGTACCCCAAAGGGCGGCACTCCTGATGATTGGGAGGTTATTGCAGGAAGCCGTCGTGGATATCGGGATGGCTATAAAGATGAAGTGGAAATGGACTGGGCGACGGACTTTGTCTGGGATGGATCAGGATATGTCTTTTCCGATATGGGCAATCATGCGATTCGCAAGCTATGGCTTTCCGATGCCCCGAAATAAGGGGATGGCAATACGGAACGAGACCTCATTCAGAAGCATGGATTGCCTACGGCAGAAAAGAAGGAACGGAGAAAATATAACGCGCGAAAATTTTCTTGCCATTTTTCCAGCAACAGGTTATTTTGGAGGCGAGAGCATCGGTACGGGTCGTAAAATATCCAGTGGACTGAAGGGCCGACAGACCATGCTCTCTTTTCTATACTTGAATATTTGGGAGTTAGGGGTTATGGTATCCTCAGCGATACTACACCCTTTTATGTATTCCAGGGTGCTTAGACAAACAGAAGGGTCGGGTATCCTGGTTTTTGTATGCGAAGGAAAGGAAGTGACTATCATGTCGTCAACGAACCGAAAACAGGAATTGGCGGAATTGCATGAGCAGCATCAAAAGAAATTATTGAAACAAAAGCGCGTCGAGGAATTAACCGCTTTGGAATTGCCGAAGTCATGGAAAGTATCCGAAAAGGGACTAGAAGCCATCAAGGTAGCCGTCGCCATGACGCAAACCAAGCATGGACTGTACGCCAGCATTCCGATGCTTTGCAAGGCGGAAGAATGTCCGTATGCGAAAGTATGCCCACTGGTGGACATGGAAATGGCCCCAAGGGGAGAACGCTGTCCGCTAGAGATTGCCATGATTCTCAATAAATTTGAAGAATACAGCAAGCACTTTGGTGTAACGGAAGAAGACACGGTAGACCTTGGCCTCATTCGAGATTTGATCGACTATGACATCCAATTATTCCGAGCGGATAATAAAATCGCGATTGAAGGGGATTTCGTAGAAGATGTTGTCGTTACCGTAACGGAATCAGGAGAAGTGATCACAAACCCGCAATTATCCAAAGCGACCGAATACAAAGAAAAGATTCAAGCAAAGCGTTACAAAGTATTAGAACTCATGAACAGTACGCGGAAAGATAAGGCAGGCAGCAAGCTTACGGTTACGCTGGATCCGTCGACTTATGCGGCACAACTCATGGCACAAGCGGCCGCGCAAGCCAAACAAGGAGAGGTTATTGACGCCGAATACGAAGATATGGACAGTGATGAATGATGAGTATGGAAGAGATTTTAGGTGCTCCTCCCCAAGAACCCTCCTCTACCAAGAATATTACCGCAGGAGAAATCTCGAAAGCAGACGTTGCCGCATCTCAATTAAAACGATATGCCTCCCGACCTGGTTTTGCGATGAAAACAGGAGCAGCATTAGGACTTGCCAATACTCTACTCAACGATGATGACGAAGGTATGATTGGCACCTCCATGAATATGGCAGTAGGAGCAGGACTGGGTTATATGGCAGATCGCCTAGCAGATCGCCTGTATAACAATCGAGATATTTTAAAAAGCATGTTTCAAGCCACCGATGTTACGCTGGCAGAAAAGGCGATGACCGTGGCCGATTTTGTCTTAACCAACCAAGAAGAAGTAGAATCCGTAAGAAAAGAATATGAGCGTAAGTTGACGGCAGGAAAAGTAGAAAAAGAGCATATCCAAGCAAAAACAGAAAATCATTTGGATGATGTTCGCGTAACAAAAAAAGCGAAAAAGCTTTTGTCTGCAGGAAAAGCAGCAGGAATGATTGGATTAGGCGCTTTTGCGGTTGCCAGCATCTTGGATACATGGGATGAACTCCATCAAGATGTGCGTGTGGAGCGTCAAAAAGCGATCCAAGAAAGAAATTTAACCAGACAGATGAATCGAGAGAAAAGAGAACTTGCCAAGCAAGGGTACGGAAATATCGATTTAGGCTCCATTGTTTTAGATATGTGGGAGGAAAGAATCGGCCACTACAAAATGGGGAATGCCAAATTTGAATAAAGGAGTGATTTAGCATGCCACGATTTAGGGGATTCTCTTCTAACTATATGAAAGATGTGGTTTTGACAAGCAGGGGATTGGAGTCAGGGACATTCCACAAAGCGCTCCGTGTTGATGCCGCAGAAAATACAAGAGAGCGCATTCAATCCTTTGCAGGCGATTTTGTCCAAATGCTTCGCTTAGATGCAGAAGCAAATGGAACAACAGTGCTTCGTCAAATGGGGAGAAGCGCTTTACGAGGAGCCGCTTGGGGTGGTGCGATTGGCGGCACCTATGAAGCCCTGCAAGGCGGAAGCTTCTGGACAGGAGCCAAAGAAGGAGCTTTTAATGGTGCCGTTGGATGGAGTATGTACCGCACTGCGATGCGCGGGACGGGTGCCACCAGCTTAAACCCGATTGGCAAAGATGGGATTTTAGTAAAGGGTTCTGCAATGCTAGGTCTTTACTCCAAAGATCCGAATGTGAGTAACCAGGCTCGCGCTATTTTATCTCAACGTCATATGGCAGCCGTCACCCAACGCCTGACTACTGGAAATACCTAAGCGAGGTGAAATTCCATGAGTGTACGTCGATTTTTCCAAGGAGCAGGAACAGCCATTCAACAGGGAGCGGGAAAAGCACGAAGAGTTGCCTCGAATGCCATCATTAAGAAAGATAATCCAAAAACCTTCTTGAATCTTTACACGGGGCTTTCCGAAGGACCTGCTTTAAAAGTTGCCGCATGGGGAGCGGCGGGGCTTTACTCCTATACCGCCTATCAAACAGGGGTTCGTTTTGACCCGAAAATCAATCAGGTTAATTACGAAGGAGAGGCTCCATTCTTAAGTTATGACGCGGTTGCCAACAATACTCGTTCCAGTGCGCCTACGTTAAGCGCAACAGGAGACTTGGTCTTTGGAATGCATAAAGCAAGAAGGGGGTAATAAATGATGGCATTGCGACCACTAAAGAATGTATCTCGATTTTTAAATGGCAATACTGCCACTAACGCGAACGCGGGAAGAGTCAAGGCAAAATCGTTAGGACTTGCTTCTGGTATCGGAATGGGGGCTTTTGATTTTCTTGGTAGTGTAGCGGGTGGAGATGACGTTGCCACCGCCGCCGCTAAAGCGACAGGCTCCGCTATACTATGGAGCACCATGCCTCAAGTCATGTGGGCATATACCATTGCTACAACCGTGACTCCGTTGGCATTGGAAGTTCATCGCTTCAATAGACAGCAAAAAGACTGGTGGAACTTGCAATTTATGCAAGGAACCGTAGGAAACGGATTCCAAGACAATCAGCGCGCCTTAACGATGAGACAAGCGGCGATTGAAGCCATCCAAGGAAGCAAACTTAACGCACGCAGTGCGCTCGGAGGAGAAGCAAAAATCCTGCATGAGAACTTGTTCCGACCGTCTCGCTGATAGGAGGAATGTCCATGAGTAAGTTTACGAAGTACGATCAAGAAATGCTCGAAATATTCCGAGATCCAGTGAAGTGGGCCACCTATCATTTGGGGGAGGCCCCTCGCTGGTATCAGGCCCAAATTCTTCGTCACCCGCATCATCGGAAAGTATTACGATGTGGACGACGGGTGGGAAAATGTATCGAAGGTTCTCAGCGTATTTTAAACCCGCAAACAGGGTCTTATGAAACCATTGAATCTTTGTATCAGAAACAGAAAAAAGAGTCTCTATCCCTCATAACGCTAAACGATCACTACCAATTAGAGCCTAGTCAAGCACTCGCCATTGAAGACAATGGCGTGAAAGAAACGTTCTTAGTGCGAACCAAATACGGCGCGGAAGTCATTCTCACAGGAAACCATCCTGTTTTAACCATTGACGGATGGGTAGAAGTCGATGCCTTAAAAATCGGAGACCGCATTGCTACTCCAAAAGCGCTTCCTTACTTTGGGTCGAATACCCTGTCTGAAGCAGAAGTAAAATGGATGGCTTATCTTTTAGCAGGAGGTTATGTGAAGGGATCGAAATTAACTTTTCATTGCGCCAATGAAGAAATCGCGAAGGATTTCCAATCCGCCGCTCAATCATTAGGTTATTATGTGGCAAAGCAATCAGGATCCCAGTCCACCTACCACATTTATCTTCCATCCACCACCTCCCTTTCCTTCCTGGAAGAAAGAAAAATCCCTGATGTCGTCTTTACCTTAACTCCTTCCCAAATCGCCTTATTCTTGCGATGCCTCTATTCGATTGACGGATGGATTCATGCAGGCACTCGCCCTGAAATCGGATACCTCAGCAATTCCCCTTCCTTGATTAAAGACATGAAGCATCTGCTTTTACGCTTTGGCGTTATCTCCAATGCAACAACGAAAAAGAAGCGATACAAAGGCGAAGTGAAAGAGTATTATCAGCTCATTATTCATCGCAAAGAGGATATGCTTCGTTTCTTAGAAATCATCGGGATGGAAGGAAAAGATACTTCTTCGCTTCTGAAGCGGTTGGAGGAGGTGGAAGCCACCGAGCATACCATTCCAAAAGAAATCTGGAAGTACATTGAACAAGAGCGAAAAGAAAAGCGCATGTCCAAATCTTATGTGGCGGGATCGAAAGATGAGCGTCTTCGCATGAACATGGCGCCAAGCGTCTCGAAAGTCAAAATCTATGCCGAAAATCTGCAGTCCGCTTTCCTTTATGACATTGCCCATGCTGATGTCATCTGGGAAGAAGTGACCGATATTATCCCCATGGGAATGCGGCAAACCTATGACGTGTATGTTCCTGAGACGCACAACTTAGTCGTCGAAGACATTTTGGTCCACAACACATGGACGATGTGCGCGCACATGCTATGGGTGGCCTTTACTTGTAACGGTGGAACCGAGATTAAAAAAGGCGCCACTTGTGTCGTTGCTACGCCATACGACAACCAAGCACGACTCATTTTTGACCAACTGAGAACCTTCATTGAAAACAGCCCTATTTTGCAGGAATCCGTAAAATCCATCACGAAAAACCCATATGTCATTGAATTTAAAAATAAATCGGTCATCCGCCTCTTTACTGCAGGTACTCGTTCTGGTGCAGAAGGGGGAAGCTTGCGGGGTCAAAAAGCAAGCTGGCTTTACATGGATAAACGTGCTTGACGTATCCACCACTAACGTTCCCTACTTTTACAGAGTTTATCACGCCAGGCACATTGTCCCTTTAGCCAGTAATGGCTATCGAATAAGCAGGTTAATTGCGGGGAAGCCCTTAGAGCCAATCCAGCTACAACGTAGGGATGAAAGAAGCCCAAGCGTGAATGCGGAAAAATGGATTGGATTGGGCGATCCGCAGCCAAGCCCCGAACAGGGGAAGGTTCAACGACCATCCCATCGGCCGTGAAACTCGGCAACAGGAGTAGGGCCCTTTCGTAGGGTGGGTGAAAATCCCTTAAATCGAAACGCCTGCCCCCTTTGTTTACAGCAAAGGGTGAAGATATGGTCTAGTCCGTCCGCTTCAAGCGGAGTGAAAGTACCCCGAAAGGGGCGGTAGTATCGGAGGTTGACTACATGACCGATAAAGACTTTGAAACGATTTCTGCGATCGCGTTAGAGGCACCGAAGCGTATTGGCATTATGGTTGCTTCCACGCCAACAGGACGCCGCGGTATGTTCTACAAACTTTGTACGGAACTCAAATTCAATCAAGACCATCTCGTTCAGCCTGATGAAGACAACCGATACGATCATTGTCCATATGACCGAGACACGGCATCTGGATGGAAAGAATTCTACTTCCCAACCATGGTCAACCCAGAATGGGACGAAGTGATGGAAAAAGAGCTCCGAAGCTTGTATTCTCAAATCGCTTATGAGCATGAGGTATTGGCGGAATTCGGTACGGAAATGATCGGGGTCTTCAACAAAGACTTCATTGACGAAGCCGCAAGTATCCCTTATTCATTGCTCAGCCGCCCTACGCATGATGGCCCGATTACCATCGGCGTAGACTGGGATAGACATTTACGTCCCCTTCAGGCGAAAGCCTGTCGAACAAAATCGGGTGAACTGCTGGGAAGCCCTTAGAGTCCTATTGGCCACAACGTAGCTGGAAACGGCAGGCGTGACGGCTTGAAAACAATAGGGATTGGGCAATCAGCAGCCAAGCTCCTAAGTCCGATATGGATATGGAGAAGGTTCAACGACTATCCCTCTGGGTCTGAAGAGGACCAACAGGAGTAGGGCCTGTGTGCACCACAGGTGGGTGAGAACCCCTTAAATCGAAGCGCCCGACCCCTCATATGGAGGGTGATGATATAGTCTAGTCCGACTGCGAAAAGCAGTGTTAAAGTATCTCGAAAGAGACGGTGTATCGAAATTCGGAGCGGCGACGCAAATCATTGTCACCCAATGGAACCCATTTGATGAGCGAAGACCAGACACCCCAGGAAAAGGTCGATTCCAAGTCATTAACCGCATCGAAATTCCAAAAGGCGAATTTACCTATGACCATGCCGTGCAAAAGATTATTGAGCTCGATCAAATTTACAATCCTATTGCGATTTACGCAGACAGAGGATCGGGTGAAACATCGCCCCTTACATGAGTAATCATGTAAGCAAAGCGGGGGAAATCGGTAGACCCTAAGTGGCTATCATCTCGCCATATGGGAATACCGAGGTAACCGAGGGAACTAAAGAGCCCTCGGCACCGTAACGCATAGAAGGTGAACCTTTCCATCATGGTGGATGGAAAGAATATAACCCTTCCACGAGCCTCCGCCACCGTACCGTAAAGACGGCGGTGAAAATGTATGCTGAGCTGGGGATGAATTAACATCCCGTCATGCGGCGAAAGCCCCAGAACTAAGGGATAAAAAGCCCTTAGGGTAACAAACTGGAATATCAGGTCGAGATGCTCCGTAAGCACCTAGGAGATAAGGTAAAAGGTATTCATCTTGGTGGAAGTCACTTGGTGCGAGATCCGTTCAGCCGCGAATTTGATAAGAAGCCAATCAAGCCATTTATGGTAAACCAAACGACACTCATGCTCGAGCGCGGACAACTTCGTATTCCGCATCGGGAAATCGATGAGACGCTCGTTCGCCAAATGACCAACTATCAAGTGGAGCGCGTTTCCGCAAAAACAGGGGAACCAACCTATTCCAGCACAGACGAGCACGCATTGGATGCGATGATGCTGTCTTTGCTTGCCTTTATTATTGAAATGCCAGACCTTGCAAAAACCATTGAAGCCGTGAACCCAGCAACAACGATCGCCAGCGCTTCGCTGAAATTCGTCGATCCGCTGAAATCCATCTACAAAGGATTCAACAACACCAA
>ERZ777010.1145-NODE-1145-length-19209-cov-18.635742_pt1 | contig 19209 bp, 36 predicted proteins | sample MGYA00374963_ERZ777010 | MGnify/ENA primary metagenome ERZ777010 (study PRJEB29309, sample SAMN06268256) | bioreactor metagenome | isolation source: Joint BioEnergy Institute, California, USA | place: USA:Joint BioEnergy Institute, California, USA | collected...
TGGTCAGGTCGAACGGCACGCCCAGCCACTTCAGCAACGACGCCTTGATGCGCCCCGGGCGCTTCACGGCTGCGGGCTTCATGCGCGCACCGCCCGGGCCGGGTCGCTCAGCCAGTCATCCATACATCCCTGACCCTCCGGGTTCAGTGCCATCAGGTGCACCGCGTTGAAGCCCGCCATCAGCGGGTCAATCTTCGCGCTGCCGCTGGCCTGCTTCGTGATCGTGATTGCGTTGCCCACTGGCACCACCTTTGCGTTGCCGACGCACCAGGCCATCAGCGGCTGGCCGCCGTGGACGAGGCCGCCGCCGGCGAGCTCGCGCTCGGTCGTCTTGATCGCGCCGTTGAGCTTCCAGCCCTGCGACACCGCCACAATCTGCTCGATGGCGATGCCACGCTCCTCGGTCGTCAGCTCGTCCACGATGGCGCCGATCCCCGCGGGGTCGACGCCGATGGCGTTCTTCGCCGGCAGAAGACCTCGGTCGTTGACCCGGCAGACGATGTCCGCCAGCTCCTCCACGTCGTCGCCCGGCACATCCACCACCGACAAGTCGCCGGCCCTTTCCAGGTCCAGTAGCTTCTCGGCTATCTCCTTGCGACGCTCGAGCACGATCCGATGCGCCCAGGCACGGGCCCACCACAGCCAGCGCCGGGTGCCGCGCTCGCGCCCAAGCACCACCAGGCCCAGCAGGTCGTCCAGGCCGCCACCGTCGATGCCGACCGTGCAGACCTCGGACCGCTCCATCAGGCTCTCGAGCGTCAGCTCCTTGTCCGCACGGCGCTCCCAGAACTCGGCGCCGGCCCAGCCGGCGGCCGCCAGCGCCATGCCGATCTGGACGTTCAGGTGCTGCGACGCCCAGATGCGCAGCTCTTGCTCGGAGGTCTCCTTCGCCTCGCGGTGGTCGCTGACCAGGCGCTCCAGCGTGATCGACTTGCCGAGGTTCGGCGTCACCAGCGGCCAGAGTGCCGGGTTCTCCCAGTCCCGGTTGCGCGACTCCTGCACGTGCTGCGGGAACTCGTACAGCACCGGGAGCATCGCGGCTTCGCGCTTGCCGTCCCGGATGTCGCGGGCCTTCTGCAGCTCCTCGGCGAACACACCCACCGGCGGCTCGTCGCTCTGCGTTGTGATGAAGGCCAGGAACGCCTCCGGGAACGGCAGCATGCCGCCGCGGATCTGGCGCAGCGCCTTCGGCGCCTTCGCCATCTTCGCGCAGACGTGCAGCTCGTCGATGAGTGCGCCCCCGCTGATCTTCTGCCCGGTCAGCACCGCCGGGTCGAACGTCATGATCTCCAGCGTCGCGCCAGTCACCCGGTGAACGATCGTCTTCAGGTGGTGGCGGATGTGGAACTTCTTCGCCAGCACCTCGTCCAGCTCGATTGCACCGGCCGCCGCTTCAAAGGCCAGATCAGCCACGTCCTGCACCGGCGCCGTCATCACGAACGACGCCCGCGGCCGCTGGTTCATCAGCAGCGCCGTCACCATCATCAGCGCGCCGTTCGTCGTCTTGCTGTTCTTCTTGGGGACCAAGGCGAACAGCTCCCGGATCTTCCGTTCCCGGGTGGCCGGGTTCACCGAGCCGAACATCGCCCGGACAATGTCCCGGAACCACTCGCCGCCCGCCTCCTCCATGGTCGGCGTGCCCGGCACGTCCGCCAGGCGCAGCTTGTTGAAGATCCGAACCGCCCTCTCCCCCTCCTGATCCCAGAGCGGCAGGTCCGGGACCAGCGAGCGGCCCTGCTGAAGCCGATCCCACCAGTCCGGGCAGGATAGGTCCCAGGTCATCATCCGGCCCGGCGCAGCGGCGTCACGTTCGACGCGCCCTCGCCGATCAGGCTATCCCAGTCAGTGCCGCGTTCGGCGGTGAGTGCTTCCGCCTGGGCCTGCTCCTTCTTGCCCTTCTTGCCCGGCGCGCCGGCACCGGCCTCGGCGGTCCGCTCCTGCTGCTGCAGGTAGAGGCGCGCCGCGGATGTGCTGCCCTTCTTGGCCGCAGCCAGGACCTTCGCCAGCACCGCCATCCGCTCCTTCGCAGCACCCGCCGACAGCTCGTCGGCGTAATGCTTCCTCAGGGTCGGGACGGTGATCCCGAGAGCCTTGGCGATGTCCTCCTGACGCATGCCACCACCGGCGGCGGCGGCCACTTGGCGACGGAGCGCGGCAGTCGGTTTGTGAGCGGGACGGGCCATGGTCGAGTTGGGGGTATTTGCACCGAAATGGGGCCTCCGCGATTTCTGCGGCGGCGAAAAAAACCTCTCCGTGGGGGGGCGGCCGGTTTCCGGGCTCGGGGCCCCCGAGGTTTCGACCCTCCCCCACGGGTTATCCACAGCCGTTCAGCTTCGCGCCGCCTGCCCGAGGTCGCGGCGGGTCTTCGCCTCATGGCACGGGGGGCAGAGCACCTGGCAGTTGCCTTCCGTGTCCTCGCCTCCGTTGGCGAGCGCCACGATGTGGTCCAGCTGGAAGCCGTCCGGGAATCTGGTCAGCTCACCGCATCCAGCGCAGTACGGGTCACGCGACCAGACGCGGAGCCGGCGTGCCTGGAGGCGTCGGCCGGTCATGCGCTGCTGGCTGCGGGTCGTGGCTGGCTGCAGGCGGTTGGGTGCCGCAGCCAGCCGGGACGGGACGGTGTGCAGGCGGGCCATCAGGCTGCCACCACGCCACGGAGCCGGACGTGCACCACCCGCAGCCCGCGCCGGATCCACCGCTCGAGCTTGGCCGGGTCAGGCGTCCTGCCGGTCAGGACCGACACCAGCGCCACGCCGGCCAGGTAGTGCCGCAGCCACCAGCGGGGGCGGACCTGCAGGCGAACCATCACGGCTTCACCTCCCCCGTGGGCAGCGCGCGGATCTCGGCCAGCTTCCGGTTGCAGGCTTCCAGGTGCTCGATGTTGGCGTTGTAGGCCGAGACCACAGCCCCGACCGTGCGGGACTCGGCGCGCGCCACCGGGCACGGGGCGCTCAGCTCAGCCGGCACCGGGACGGTCACGCGCACCGGGACCTTCACCACCTCGGGCACACGCTCCGGGCAGGTCTGGCAGCCGGCCAGCAGCAGGGCGACGATCGGGGCGGCGATCAGGCGCATTGTCAGTCCTCGGTGCCCGAGTCGATCCAGCCGGTCTTGTCGCGCATGGATCGCTCCTTACAGCAGGGGGATGGACGGGTGCAGCTCGAGGTCCAGCTGCGCGGCCGCGTCCGGGTTCTGCCGGGCCTTGGCCAGCTGGGCCTCCAGGTTCTTGATGCGGGTGGCGGCGGCCTTCTCCGCCTGGGCAGCGCGCGCCGCGGCCTGCTCGGCCAGCTGCTGCTGGCGGATGGCCTCGGCGGCGGCCTGGTCGGCGATGTTGTTGGCCAGGCCCACGGATGCGGTGCAGGCGCTCAGGTCGCGGTTGGACTTCGCCAGCGCTTCCTCCAGGCTGGCGCGCTCCTTCTCGCCCTGCTTCAGGCCGGCATCCCGGCCGCAGCTCCGGCCCCACATGGCCACGCCGGCGCACAGCACCAGGGCCAGCGCCAGCTTGATCAGGTCGGCATATCTGCTCACGGGGCGGTCCTCGCCTTGCCGCGGATCAGCGCGCCGATGTGCGGCGCGGCCAGACCAGCGATCAGCCCCACGATCAGGGCGTTCAGCAGAGCGCCCGGGGTCCGGGTCTCCGCGAAGTACTGCTGGGCGACGGTGACGGCCGGCCCCAGCACCAGCGCCACAGCGTTGGCCGCGGAGAACGGGGCCTTGCCGCCTGCGCCCACCGGCAGGTTCCGGACTGCGGTCACCCAGACCAGCGTCGCCAGCACCAGCGCCAGCATGAAGGACCAGACCCCAAGCGGCAGGCCGGCCGACCACGCCTGCAGCATCGCCGGCACCGCGGTCAGCGCGCGGATCGCATCGCCGCCGTGGGTGGCCAGAGCCGTCAGCAGGGTGCCCAGCGCGCCCACCAGGGCGAGGATCGTCGCCTTCCGGTCCATCACTGCACCCTCCGCAGCTGCCTCAGTTCCCGGATGTCCTGGTCATGCTGGTCGACGCGCACCTTCAGCTCGGCCAGGTCCCGCGTCAGGCGCGGCACGTCGGCCAGCTGGGCGGTCAGGGTCTGGATCTGCCCGTTGGTCACGGCCTGCTGCGTCACCACCGCCTGTAGCGTCTCGTTTTGCCGGTCCAGGCGCTGGGTCATCGAGGAGACGAACCAGTAGCCCGCCGCCAGCACCGCGCCGGCGACGCCGCCGACGATCCAGCGCTCCACCGGGCCCAGGGCGAAAGCAACGTGGCCATCCCCCTTCTGCTGCAGGTCCATCACGGTTTCCACGCCCGGTAGACGGGGCGGCCGTTCTCCGCCGTCGCCCGCAGGGGCTGGACGACGATGCTGCTCGTGCTGCCGGCACCCGTGGCCTTCCCAGCGCGCTCCAGGGCGTCCCGGGCCAGCGTGTCAATGTGGTTCAGGGGGTCCCGGATGTCGCTCATGCCTGCACCGCCTCCAGCGCTGCTGCGTACATGGCACCCCAGGTGTGCCGATGTGGCTTCCCGGGGCGCCAGGTGCGCAGGTAGTACTGCCACGCCGCCGCTACATCCCCCAGCGCCGGCAACGGCTGCGGGTCGGTCCACAGCAGCAACCGGGCGAACGCCGCGGCAAGCACGTCGTCGTATTCCAGCCGCCGGTACACAGCATCAGGAGCCGGCGCCACGCCTCGCCGCGAGCACACTGTCATGGCCAGCCTGGACGTCGCCGGGTGCCGCAGCACGCCCTGCACGCCGCCATCGCGCTCGAACTGCCAGAACCCTCGCGCAGGGCCGCCTATCTGCCGGCGGTGCTGAAATCGACTCTCCTGCAAGCCTATGGCCAGCAGCATCAAGCGCGCCCTGTCGCTGTCCATCTGCCCAGGCAACAGGCAAAGCGCCGGCTCGACCGCGTCGGCCAGAATGCGTTTCAGTTCTGCCATCGCCTGTCCGCGAAAAGAGACGCCCCGCAGATGCGGGGCGCAACCGCTGCTGGTCACCGGAGAGCTGGCGCGGGCGGCCTCCACCCAGGCCCTTGCGTCCGCTCGACGACCGCCGCGCCGAACGGAACCCGCATAAAGCAAAGCCCGGCTTTTGCCGGGCTCTAGACACACTTTCTGACGATCGCAAAAACCCTACTCCTGCGTGTGCAACGACGCAAGGGGGCGCGCCGGAATAGCCGCACATCCTCGCGCGCATGCGATACATGAACGATACATAAACGCTCACGCGCAGCAGCCGGCCAGGCGATCACGCCGCCTGCTTGTGGCCGGACAGCCAGTCAACAGCGCGCTGCAGCTCCCGGCGGTACTGCCACACCGACAGAGCCCCGCCGTACTGCTGCCGGACCTGCGCAGCCTTCACCGCCTGGCTGGCAGACACGGTGAACTCCGTCCTCACGATCAGTGCGCGCAGCGGGTACTGCCGCGCCATCGACGCGATGGCCCGGTCCAGCCAGCGGAGGTCATCCGGAATGCCCATGTCCACGGCCACTTCCGGGTTGTCGTGTGGCTTGTCCGCGTCGTTGGCCGCCCGCACCGGATCAACCGCCCAGACCGGCAGGATCCGCATCCCCTGCACCCCGGACCGCTCCGCCATGAACTTCCGGCGGGAGCGGCCATCTCGGCCGACCAGCTGGCGCAGCGCGCGCTCCATCGTGCCCGGCGCCAAGTCGCGGGCCTGCTCCAGCACATGCCTGCTCCGGTCGGAGCGGCACAGCGCGTAGCGGTTCACCTGGGCGGCGCCCCACCGCCGCAGCTGCTCGATGATCGGGTCGTCTGCTTTAGGCGGCATCTCGGAACTCCATCAGGGTTTGTTCGTCCAGCCGGAACACCGGCTGCCGGCCGTCGTGCTGGCACATGCCGCGCTGGCGCTCCGGCTTGCCCCGGCAGTGCACCACCGCGAACGTCTCCTCGCGACACGCACAGAACGCGCACAGGCCGCGTTTCCGGAGCGCTGCGCGGTACCGCTCCCGCATCCGGCTCTCCGCCGCTGCCTCCGGCCGACTCAGGCCAAGCGGGTCCAGCGATCGGGTCATGCCGCCATCCTCCCCAGCAGCTGCGTGTTCTCGTGCCACAGCGCCAGCAGCAGCGCGTCGGCTCGGCCGTGGTCCTTCTTCCGCTGCAGCAGAGGCGCCGCGCCGGGGAAGCAGGCGATGGCCAGCTGCCGGGCCGCGTCCTTGTCGGTGCCCAGCAGGCCCATGTGGCGCTTCCACACGGCCGGGATGGCCCGGCTGTACGGGATGCCCAGCACCGCCAGCACCCCACGGGCCTGGCCGTAGCTGTCGCCGAACCGGAAGGCGCTGGTGCCGCCGTCGCCAGGCCGCGCGCCCACTTTCTCGATGCAGGCCGACACGTAGGCACCAGGGTGCTGGGCACGCACCCCGTCCAGCCAGTCCGCCAGCGCGGCCGCGTCCACCTCGCGCCACTCCCCGGCCTGCGCCGTGGGCATGTCCAGGATCGGGCCCGGCTCGCCGTCCACCAGCGCGGCGACAGCACCGCTCAGGCCCGGGTCAATGCCGAATGTGACTCGGCGCGTCACGCGGCCTCCCGCATGCGGATCTCATCCAGTCGGCATTCCAAGTCCGCCTCGAGGTCGGAGACCGAGGACTTCCTGCTGTAGGTGCCGACCAGCCACTCGGCCGGCCGCTCCCGCTTCGTTCGCGGGTCGGTCCGACGCTCGATCGCCACCTCGCCGTCAGGCGAGACGTAGACGTGGCAGGTCTCGCTCATGCCACTCAGCCGGCGCTTGACTGCCTCGGCCGTCGCACGCGCGCCGTCGCGCATCAGGTTCACACCCCTCATGCCGCCCTCCCCCGCTTCCGCTCCATGTCCTCGTCCACCCACCCGCGATCCCACTCCGCGTGCAGGTCGCGCGACAGCTTGGCGCTGCCGCGGAACGGATTCGCGTTGCGGTTCTTGCCTGCCCGTCGGGCCTGGCGGCCCTGCTCGTAGGCCAGCGCGTAGTGGCGCTTCATGCTGCTGTCTTCCTCCTGTACTCCTCGATCAACGTGTTCTGCAGATCCAGCAGGTAGTCGTCGTTGCCGATCTCCTGTCGGAACCGGCGCGGCTCGCGCGCATAGCTCGGCCCGAACCGCGCATAGCACTGCGCCGCGGTCATGCCGCCGAACGGCACGCCGCGGTGGCTCCATGGGTTCAGGCCGATCGTGTAGTCGTGCCCTCGCCGCGGGGCGCCGTGCTTGCCCCCGACGGTCAGGTGGTGAATCTCGGCCGGCACGTAGCCAAGACCCAGCGCCCGGGCGACGATGCAGCCGACCTCCTGGATTGCGAGGAATCGCGCCCGCTGAGCAGCTGTAGGGGCTCCTGTGGATTGACCACGGCGCATCAGAACAGCTCCAACTGCACCTTGGGCTGCAAGGCGGCGGCGCGCCGCCTAGCGCTCGCAGCCCACGCCAGCAGCACCCAGAAGAAACGCTCCCCGCGTCGGTTGCGCGCCTCGGCCAAGTAGACGCGCGCGGAATGGATCGCCTGCTCACGCTTCATGCAGCCATCCTGTTGCCGTTGACCATCTCCCAGAACTCCGCGCGCACCTCATCCAGCATCACCTGCGCGTAGTGCTCCGCGATGTACGCGGTGACCCCCTCGAAAAACACCCGGAACTCGTCCTCCTCCATCTCATCGAACGCCAACGAGCGAGCCTGCATCGCCTGCACCTTCCCAAGCGGGCCCAGGTCGATCTCGAACGGCTCACAGCAGATGCCGGCCGCGCGCTGCACTCGCTTCAGCGCCTCGTGCGCGGTCAGGTCTCGGAACTCCTCCACGTTGTCCACAAGCAGGTGCCCCACCGCGTGTGCCAGGCGGTGGAAGGCGACGTTGCGCGGCTGCTTCAGCTCGGCCCGGATCTCGCGGCCGACATGGAAGCCACGCTCGCGCAACAGGCGGGCGTCAATGGCACTGGCAGGCACCAGCGCGCCGACAAGCTCGCCGGTCTCAGGGTCGGCCAGCCGGCGCACCAACAGGTACACAGGCCGGCGGGCGCGCTTGGCCCGGATCTTCTTCGCGGCCTCGGTGGTCATGCCCCATCCACCTCCCGCGCTGCCGCAGCGGTCCTGCCCTTCGCCAGGCGCTTGAACCCAGACGGCCGCGGCGTCTCGTCTTCCACCGGGAACTCCGGCCGCCACCACTCCGGCAGGTTCTGGAACCGGAACTGCTCCGGGATGTACTGCACCCGGACGTCACCCGGCGGGCCGTTGCGCTGGATCGGCACGATCAGCTCCGCGGTGCCGCGGTACGGGCTGGCCTTGTCGTAGACCTCGTCGCGGTAGATGAAGATCACCGCGTCGGCGTCCTGCTCGATTGCGCCGGAGTCGCGCAGGTCCGATGCCATCGGCCGCCTGTCCGGGCGCTTCTCGACCTCCCGGTTGAGCTGAGACAGCAGCAGGACCGGAATCTCCAGCTCGCCGGCCATCAGCTTCAGCGCGCGGGTGATGTCGCCGATGCCCTGGGCGCGGTTGTCGCCGTCCACCACCATCAGCTGCAGGTAGTCGATCACCACCAGGCCAAGCGGCTGGCGGGCGTGCTGCCGGCGGGTCTGCGCCACCACATGCTCCACCCTGGCATTCCGCGGCCGGCTGATCGTGATCGGGGCGCCGCGCAGCTTCTTCATGGCGGCGGTCACACGCGACCAGTCCTCGTCCGCCAGGTCGCCCGCGCGCAGCCGCGAAGCACTCACCCCGCCGATGCTCGCCAGCATCCGCTCGCCGAGCTCCTCCGGCTGCATCTCGAACGAGAACACGGCCACCGGCCGACCGCCCAGCGCGCACCGCTCCGCGATGTTCTGCGCCAGGGTGGTCTTGCCCATCTTCGGCCTGGCCGCGAGCACGTACAGGCCGCCCGGTTTCAGCCCGCCCAGCAGCTGGTCCAGCTCGTCCAGCCCGGTGCGCAGCCCGTGCACACCATCGCTGGCCTCCGCGCTGGCACGGCGCTCCAGCCGGTCCCAGACTCGCTGCATCACCGGCGCCACCGGCTCCAGCTCGCATGGCTCGTGGTCCAGCAGGCCACCGATGCGGCTCTGCGCCTCGCCGACGATCTCGGTCGCGCTCCGGCCGCCGGATTCGAACCCCGCGTTCACCAGCTCCGTGCCGATCGCGATCAGCCGGCGCAGTTGCGATTTCTCGCGCACGATGTCCGCGTATGCGCGGATGTTCGCCGCCGACGGTGTGGTGGTCGCCAGCTCGACCACGTAGGCACCGCCATCGGCGGAATCGACGTGGCCCTGCTCCTGCAGCCAGTCGCCCACGGTGACGACGTCCACCGGCCGGCGGGCCTGCGCCAGCGTCACGATGGCGCGCCAGATCAGCTGGTGGTCGCGGCGGTAGAAGTCCTCCTCGGTCAGCGCGTCGGCGATCTCGTCCAGGGCCTGCGGCACCAGCAGCAGGCCACCCAACACCGCCTGCTCGGCGTCCACGCTGTGCGGCGGAACCCGCAGCCCCGCCTCGTCACGGTTGCGCCAGCTCATGCCGCGTCCTCCGTCATCTCGCGGTCGAACAGCTTGGCGATCACGCTCTCCCGCAGCAGGTACTCGAAGTCAGGCCGCCAGTTCTCGTGCGGCGGCCGATACGGGCCGCGCCCGGCGAGGAAATCATCCTTGGCCGCAGCTTCGAACAGCGCGTTCCAGAACTCCGGCGTGACACGGTCATCGCCGGACAGCTGCCGGCAGATGGCCCTCGCCGTCGGCAGCGCCTTCTCCACGGCCTTCAGCCGCGGCTTGTTCAGCACCGTGCAGGCGGTCAGCAGCCCGTGGGGCTTGGCGAGGATGCGGTTGTAGGCCTCCCGTGCCTCCTCGGCGAGCTGCCGCAGACGCTGGGCCTTCCGCGATGCCAGGTCGGCAGGCGGCGGTGGGTCACCGGGCAGGGGGAGCTGGGGGGCAGCCGCAGGGTGACCCCCAATATCCTTCTCCTGTTCCTGTTCCTGTTCCTGATTCGGCATATCCTTCGTCAAAGGCTTTCCGGAAGGCTTCGGCGAAGGCTTCTCGATATGCTTTTCGACCGGGCTTTCATCGCCGAAGAGCGCCGCCACATAAGCGTTTCCAAGTGTTTGCAGGTGCTTCCGGATAGCGGCCAATGCGCGATGCTTGAGCTCGCACTCTGGCAAAAGGTCCAGTTCCGCCCTCCACGATTTGACGACGTTGGGATTCTCGGGGCGGTTGTAGTTGAGAGCCTTCGGCAGCCACACCAGGCGGGCCGTAAAGTCGGCTTCGGCCATGCCTTGTTCTGAGACTTCCCTAAAGGCTTCGTCGAAGGCTTCCGTAGACCATCCCAGTTCCTCCGCCATCGCCGCGCGACCGGCACGGAACAGGCCCGGAATCGGACCAGTGAACGGCCCGGTGAGCAGGAAGAACCACAGACCTTGCCCGCAGGGCGGGAGCGGCGTCAGCTTGCGGAACTTCTCGTCGGTCCAGGTGCGGACCTCGATCTTGCGGTAGCGGCTCATGACTGCCCCCTCGCCTGCGCGGCTGCGGCATGGCCTTCCCCCCTCAGCAGCCGCAGGCAGCCGGCGATGTGCCACTTGGCGATGACAGCCTGGATGGCCCGCGCAGTGGGGTCCTTGGGCCACTGGATGCGCTCGGGTTTGCGATGCAGGCGGCTCATGCTGCGGCCCTCAGCATCTCGGCCAGGCGCGCCACCTCGTCCTGAGCCTCAAGGGCGCGGTGCAGGTCGCGGACCTGGCGCAGCAGGTTCGAGCCCGTCGCGGCGCACAACGGGCCCACGAGGCGGTCCGGGATCGGGCGCCGGCCGTTCTGGAGCTGGGAGATGTACGGAACCGAGCGGTTCACGCACTTGGCGATGTAGGCGAGCTTGTGCCCGCCGGCGCGAATGGAGACGGCCAGGGCCTGAGCCTCCGTCTCACACTGGCGCACGATCTGCATGGGGGCATCCTTCGGCGCGTGGTGGACGCCGAAGGCAAGCTTCAGTTCCCCTTGGTTGGCGGCGGTTTGCATTTGTTAGCTACCCTTTGCAAGGCCCATTGGGCCCAATAAAGGGCCGCCCCGTAGGAACGGCCCGGATGGATCGCTTAGAGGAAGAACGCAGGACGCATGGCTTAGGCGGCCTCCTGCTGCTCACAGGGAGGCGGCCCGAAGATGTCGGGACGCAGGTCATGTCGCGAGAGGCCGAACTTGGCCTCGATCTCCCGCGCGAACTTGGGACTCACTGGCCGTCGGCCATCGAGCCACTGCCAGACCAGCGCCGGCGCGGCGCCAATTCGGCGCGCAAATTCGGCTTGGGAGCCTGCCTGCTCAATCAGGGGTTTCAGGAGGTGTGCGCTCATGCCACGACAATAGCGCGGCTATCTACGGTTGTAAATAGCTCTGCTGATCGCCCGGCCGGCATCGATCGAATAGCGTTGCTGTATGCCTAGGCCTGCCAACCCCCAGACTGACGAGGCTCGCCGCCTGTCCGAGGCCATCACCCGCGCCGGCGCGACCAAGGCGTACCTAGCCGAGCTCCTGGACGTCACCCCGGGGCTGATCAGCCAGTACGCGAACGGATACCGCCCCGTGCCGTGGGACCGTGCCGAGGTGCTGGCGTCCGCGCTGGGCATCCCACCCGCCGAGATCAGCGCCGAGTACCGGCGCATTCAGGAGCACTTCGGCCAGTCTCACCCTGTTGGACTGGACCCCCAGATACTGGCGGCGGCGATGAGGTTGGTCCGCCTCACCTTCAAGCACCTGGAAGTGCCCCACGACCCCGAGGAGGACGGGGTGCCCACGGCCTTGGCTTACCAGTTCCTCGTGAGGCGTGGGCAGCGGCAGGTCTCCGCGGACAACGTCATCGACTTCACCAAGGCACTGAGGGAGCAACGCAAGGGGGAGTCAGAAGCCAATGGATTTGGAGCTGGAGGCTCTGGCAAGAGCCATCGCGGAGCGCGTCAAGGGGGCTAGGCCTGAGCCCCCCCGCCTGCGGGTTGTCCGACAGCGGCTGCCGGAAGGCCCATGCCTTGCACCCCCCGTCAGGTCGTCTTACATCAGGCTGATCAGAAGCCTGGAGCGGGCATATTCCGCCTACGGGATTGATCTCATCATCAACCAAGCGCTGGTCGGGAAGTCCAGGCTGGAGGACCTGGACGATCGGGAGTTGACCGTATTGGTGGACGATCTCCAGCGCGCGCGGGAATGCATCGCCGAAGGAATCAGTTTTGAAGATGCCGGCCTCATCCGAGGCCGCCTGTTCGACGTCGTGTCATAGCTGAGGGGAACCATGAAGAAGATCGCTCTTGCAGGAGCAGTAGCCGTTGCTATGTCTCTGACGGGTTGTGCATCCAATCCGCCGCTCAACTTCTCCGTCCCAAACGTAGGGGTGGCGCAACGCAAGGTGGACGCCGACCTGCGGTCGATCACCGTGTCTTTGGCGAGGCCGGATGAAGCTAAGGGAGAGATGCCAGCAGCCGCGCAACACCAGGTGCCCGAAATGTGGCAGTCAGCGCTGACAGAGGCGCTGAACCGAATGGTGATCTTCAGCGACTCATCCCCGCGGAAGGTCAACCTCTCGGTGAAGGTCCTGAAGCTCGACATCCCAGCTTTCGGCGCATCGATGAAGACTTCGACCATCGCGCGCTATGAGATCATCGACCGAGAAGATGGCTCGATCATCTATACCGAAGAGATCGCGGCCGACGGCGAAGTCCCTTTCAACTATGCATTCGCCGGAGTCACGCGCGCGCGCGAGTCCATCAACCGTGCCGTACAGAACAACATCGCCAAGTTTCTTCAGTCGCTGGAAACAGTCGATGTGAACCGCCCGATGTTCCCGGCCACGCGTGAGGCTGGGCAGCCATGATGCGGGCAATCTCCTTGGCATGTGCCGTTTCTCTGCTGGCAAGCGGCTGCATGCCTGACGTCCGTCCTGAGAGCTACTCCGTCGGGGCCGTGGGCCAGGTAAACCGCTCAGTCGCTGCCGTAGTCGTGAGCGCCCGCCCCGTGACCATCAACGGAGCCAAAGGAGGCGGTGCGCTGGCTGGGGGCGCTGTTGGCGCCATAGCTGGGTCTCAGGCCGGCGGCAGCGATGCTGCGTCAGCCATCGGCGCAATAGGCGGCATGGTCGTTGGAGCCATCGCTGGCGCTGCAACCGAGCGCAAGGCATCAGAAACGTCAGGCATGGAGTACGTAGTCGAAACTGCCAACGGGAACCTCATGACCATCGTCCAAGGGGCGTCGCCAGCTTTCGCCCCAGGTGATCGAGTCTTGGTCCTGTACGGCTCTCCTGCTCGCTTGATCCAAGATCCACGCCGCTGATTTCGCGGCGCCCCTCTCGGCGGCCGGCCCTCCCGGCCGCCGCCATCCCCAACTTGCCCAATGGCGATCAAATTCCACCCGGACCCTGGAACGGTCCTGATCTGCGACTTCACCGGATTCCGCAAACCTGAGATGGTGAAGAGGCGCCCTGTAGTTGTGATCTCCCCGAGGTTCCGGCAGCGGGGCAGGCTTTGCACTGTTGTTCCGCTTAGCACGACACAGCCCAGGTCGGTCTGTGACTACCACTGCCAGCTCCATTTCGAGCCGGTGATGCCGGAGCCTTACAGCGCCTCATGCATGTGGGTGAAGGCGGACATGATCTGCACCGTGTCCTTTGACCGGCTCTTTGTGCCGCACGAGGGGAAGGACAGGCAGGGGAAGCGGTCGTATCACGTCCGGCACATCTCGGACGAGGATCTGCGCAGGGTTCAGGTCTGCGTGCTGAACGGGATGGGTCTGTCTCGCTTGACTTCTGGCCTGTAAAACGCATAATCGGGGGCGTCCCCGCTCTGCTCCGGCATCGGGCTAAAGTCCTCCGGCAAGGTCCGCCCGCCGGAGGCCTCCGCACCACGGAGATTGCAATCCCGGTGCGGCGACTTTGAGCCCCTGAGCGATCAGGGGCTTTGCTTTTTGTGGGGGCGGATTGCCTAGCCCCGCCCGACGAACGGTAGCCGGAAGTTCTACCTAGTACACACAGCAAGAACCCCTCCTGAACGGGCCCCATCTCCTGCCCCCCACCTCTCGCGCCGGCCTAAATAGCATTGCTGTTGACATGGGTAGTTAGCGGCGCTATTGTGCTCCTGCCGCCCCGCTGACCCCGCCACCCCGGCGGCTGGGGCGAAGGAGACACGGTGACCCATCCCTACGATCCGATGTGCCCCTGCGCCGATTGCTGCCGGCACGAGCGGGCCGCAGAGCGCCAGCAGGAGCAGCTCAACGCCGCCATGCAGCGCCTGAAGGCCATGCCGGCGGTGGTGGCCGAGGTCGCCATGAACGACGAGGAGGCCGCGGCCGTGGCGCAGGCCCTGGTCGATGGCGACACCGCCGAGGCCGGCCGGGTGTTCGAGCTGGCGCTTTCCCGGTACGTCGCCGAGCTGCTGGAGGCGCGGGAGAACCAGTTCGACCTGTCGCCGCTGGAGGCAGCGGAGCAGCTGTGCGCCGTGTACGGCCCGGCGGTGAACGATCCGATCCTGCGCGGCAACGCCGACCTGGTGAGCGAGCACGGCTCGCTGGGGAGGGCGGCATGAGCGCGACCGTCATCCACATGCACGAGACCCGGCAGGCGAAGGCCCAGGGCGTGTTTGCGGCGGTGAACATCGCGGCGCGGCGCCTCGGCTACAGCGACACGCTGGCGCTGCGTGCGGCGCAGCGCGCGCGGCAGCGGTACCAGGCTGGCGGGGTGTCGCCGGCGCGGGTGATCGCGGACATGCGCGCTGAGCTGCGGGGCAATGCGGAGGGGCAGCTGGCATGACCGACCGCCACGCCATGCCGCCCCTGGCCCGCTTCGCGGCCGTGATCGTGGCCAGCATCGTCTGCGCCTTCTGCCTGATGTTGGCAAGCCTTTGCCTCGGCTGCGGCGCCTACGGCTACGCCGCAGGCCTTGGCATGGTCGTCGTGGCCTCCCTGGCCAGCGCCGTACACGAGTACCGCAAGGCGCGCGCTGCCAGCACCGCCTGAACCCAGGCGCGGCTCTCTCTCCCCGCGCCACCCGTCCCGGCCGGGCAATGCCGGGATCTCTTCCACCCAACAAACGGAACACGCATGACCGCCATCGCACGAATGCAACAGCGTGAGGGCGCGCTGGCCACCGCGGAACAGGCCGAGGCCATCCGCACCGCCCTCAAGACCAGCCTCTACCCCGGCGCCTCGGACGAGAGCATCGAAATGGTCCTGGCCTACTGCCAGGCCTCCGGCCTCGACCCGCTGACCAAGCCGGTGCACATCGTCCCGATGAACGTGAAGGTGCCCGGCACCCGCGACCAGTACGAGTGGCGGGACGTCGTTCTGCCGGGCATCGAGCTGTACCGCACCAAGGCCCACCGTACTGGCGAGTACGCCGGCCAGGATGAGGCCGAGTTCGGCCCGACCCGCGAGGCCAAGCTCGGCGGTACCGATGTCACCTTCCCTGAGTGGTGCAAGGTCACCGTGTACAGGCTCACCGGCGGCCAGCGGGTGCCCTACTCCGCGAAGGTGTACTGGCTGGAGTCCTACTCGACCGCCGGCCGAAACACCGACGCTCCGAATGCGATGTGGCGCAAGCGCCCGTTCGGCCAGCTTGAGAAGTGCGCCGAGGCCCTGGCGCTGCGCAAGGCCTTCCCCGAAGCCATCGGCGCGCAGCCGACAGCCGAGGAGATGGAGGGCAAGTCGCTGGTGATCGAAAGCACCGCTACGCCGGTGCAGGCCGGCCAGCAGGCAGCGATTGCCCATGAGCTGCCGCCGTACCCCGAGGCCGAGTTCGCAAAGAACCTGCCGAAGTGGTGGGACCTGATCTCCAGCGGGCGGAAGTCGGCGGACGAGCTGATCGCGATGCTCCAGAGCAAGGCCCGTTTCACGGATGACCAGCTCGAACAGATCCGCAATCCGCCGAAGGACGAAGCCGAGGAGAACGCCGAATGAAGATCCTGCAGCTGCAGCAGGGCAGCTCCGAGTGGCTGGCCCACCGCCGCACCGCCCGCAACGCCAGCGACGCGCCCGCGATGATGGGCGCCTCGCCCTACGTCACCCGCTCACAGTTGATCCGGCAGCGCGCCACGGGCGTGGAGCGAGAGGTGGACGCCGCTACCCAGGCGGTGTTCGACCGAGGTCACGCTGTGGAGCCAGCCCTGCGCGCCCTGGCTGAGCGCATCATTGGCGAGGACCTGTACCCTGTCGTCGCCGTCTCCGACGACGGCTACCTGAGCGCCAGTTTCGACGGCGTGACTTTGTCCGAGGATGTGATCCTTGAGGCGAAGCAGACCAACGCCGAGAAGCAGGCCTGCATCGCCCGCGGCGAGATCCCGCCGGCCGACCTGTGGCAGATCGTCCAGCAGTTCGCGGTGTGTGAGAAGGCCAAGCTCTGCATCTACCTGGTGGGCGACGGCACGGACGAGGGCACGGCCAGGCTGGACATCCAGCGCGCCGAGGTCGAGGGCCTGATCCCTCAGCTGCGCGCCGGGTGGCAGCAGTTCGACGCCGATGTGGCGGCCTACGTACCGGAGGCAGCGCCCGCGCCCGCGCCGGTAGGCCAAGCCCCGGACGCCCTGCCGACCCTGTCCGTGGTCGCCCGCGGCATCGTTGAGTTCTCCAACCACCAGGAGTTCCGCGAGAAGGCCCTGGCGGCCATCGCCGCGGTCAACCGCGACCTGCAGACCGACGACGACTTCGCCACGGCCGAGCTTACGGCCAAGAAGTTCAAGGAGGGCGAGGAGAAGCTGGAGGCTGCCAAGGCCCAGATCCTCGGGCAGATGGCCGATGTGGACGCGGTGATGCGGACCATTGACGAGGTCGCCGCCAAGCTCCGCGAGACCCGCCTGGACCTGGAGCGCCGGGTCAAGACCGAGAAGGACCGCCGCAAGGAGGAGCTGGTGCAGGCTGGTGCCCGCGCCGTGCGCGAGCACTACGAAGCCATCAACGCGACCCTGGGCGAGCACCGGATGCATGCTCCGCAAACCCTGGTCATGGACCTGGCCGCCGCCATCAAGGGCAAGAAGTCCATCGTGAGCATGCGCGATGCCATCGACACTGCGGTGGCAGCCAAGAAGATCGAGGCCAGCCAGCAGGCGGAACGCGTCCGGGCCTGCGTCGCGGTCCTGGAGGAATTCGCCGAGCACGGCCACCTGTTCGCCGACCGCGTGCAGCTGTGTGCGACCAAGACCCCGGAGGACCTGCGCAACCTGGCCGTGGCCCGCGTGGCCGAGTTCCGGCAGCGCGAGGAGGCCCGCATGGCGGCCGAGCGCGAGCGTATCCGCCAGGAGGAGGCGGCGCGTCTGGCGCGCGAGCAGCAGGAGCGCGAGGCCGCACAGATGGGAAAGTCAGGCCAGCAGGTTGCGGTTGCGCCGATCGCTGCCGTGCCTGCGGGCGCTGGTACTGCTCCCACTGCGGCGAATGGCGCTGCCGGCCGTAGCGCGCCGCTGGTCAAGCTCGGCGACATCAACGCGGCGATTGCTCCGCTGACGATCACCGCGGACGGCCTGGCCTCGCTCGGATTCCGCCCGGTTGGCAACGATCGCTCCGCCAAGCTGTATGCCGCTGATGACTTCCCCCGCATCTGCGACGCGCTAGCCGATCTGATCCAGCGGGCACCGGCCCGCCTCGTGCAGAAGGCGGCGGCCTGATGCCGGCCGACCCTGTCAACCCGCGGCAGTCCGCCCACGCCAGGGCGGCCGCATGGAAGTCGCCCTGGCGATACGGGCCGCACGCGACGTCGAAGAAGGCGAAGGCGAGCTACGCCGCCTTCGTCGCTCGAGGGAAAGCGAGGAACGGAATGAGCACCCACCCGAACGACGTGGTCGCTGCACTGGACGCGGCGATCGAGACGCTGAGGAAGCAGCGCGCCGACGAGCCACTGGTGCGCTTCACCTACATCCCCGCGCTGCTGGAGCTGCGCGAGAAGCACAAGCAAGAGGCCCGCAATGGCTGACCTGCAAACCGACGCGCCCCCGCAGGTCATCGATTTCGAGACGTTCGCAACGCGACACGGTGCCAGCCGCCTTGATTACTGCGAGGACGGCGCGGCCAGCCCTGCGGGCCACATGCCCAAGAGCAACTGGCGGCGACTGATGAAGGCGCTAGCGGAGCGAAACGCGGAACTGGCAAAGCGCCGGTCCGAGCTGTGGGAGGAGTACCAGCGTCTGGTAGCAGAGGGCAAGGTTCGCCCGCCTTCGCGCATTGAGGAGCTGCTGGTGATCGCCAATGGCAACGAGGACAAGGCGCAAACGCACGCCGCCCGCCGCGTGTTGGCCAAGCGTGGGATCGATTGGAGGACCGAGCAATGAAGATCATCGGAAGGGTGAACGGTGACACGTACCTGGCCCAGGTGACGCACACCGAGCTGGAAAAGGCGGCGGACCTGTATTACGGGAAGCTGCCGAAGCTGGATGTTGGCGCCGACGTGGACCTGGCGGCCGGCCACGACTACCGGGACGAAATCAGGGAGGCGTGCAGGTCCATGGTGGAGGCGTCCAAGCGGTTCGAACGGGCGCAGCGGACGCTGCTGGCCTTCGCGCGGATGGTCTGCGACCTGCCGGAGCCGACGGAATCCGTCGGCGGGGAGGACTGAGCGATGACTGACCGCCAAATCACGCACGCCCCCGGCTGCTGGGACTGGGGCCCGAGGCACTACGAGTGCGCGCTGAGGGAGATTGAGCTGCTGGTGGCTGAGTGGAAGCGCGTTGCCGCCGCACGGGGCGAAGCCGAAGCCCGAGCCGAGCGGCTGGCGGAGGCGCTGAAAGAGATCCGGAGCCGCAGCTCGATTGATTTGGTGATGCGGTCCGACCAATTCGAACTCACCGCCCTGCTGGGCGACATACACCAGATCGCCGACGCCGCACTGTCGAAGCGGACGGAACAGGAGAGCAACGCATGAACAAGATCAATGACGGAGGCCCGGCGTTTCCGGTGTGGGAATTGAACGGCCACGGGCAGCCGGAGATGACTGGATTCGGCCTGAGCGTACGCGACTACTTCGCGGCCAAGGCAATGGCGGCGCTCATAGCCGAACCCGTCAGCGAAGGGTGGCCAAGCACGGTGGCGCATTGGGCCACCCAATTGCAAAGGCATACGCAAATGAGCGGGCCCGAAATTGTTGCGCACGTCGCCTACATGATGGCCGACGCCATGCTCAAGGCACGGGAGGCGAGCAGTGACTGACCGCTACGAACGCATCCGCGCCGCACTGGAACAGGAGGCTGACCGTGGATGATTTGATCGAGAGGCTGCGCGCCGTGAAGTGGGAGGTGACCGACGATTGCGGCCGGATGCCGGACGACCCGACGCACAAGTGCGTGTTCG
>ERZ777010.1168-NODE-1168-length-18827-cov-19.922331_pt1 | contig 18827 bp, 10 predicted proteins | sample MGYA00374963_ERZ777010 | MGnify/ENA primary metagenome ERZ777010 (study PRJEB29309, sample SAMN06268256) | bioreactor metagenome | isolation source: Joint BioEnergy Institute, California, USA | place: USA:Joint BioEnergy Institute, California, USA | collected...
GTCGGCGCGAGCGAACGCCGGTAAGAGCGTTCCCGCGGCGGCTGACAAGGCCGCTTCGAGAAATTCGCGGCGAGATAAGCGATGACGGTGTTCGGGCGGCACAATGCGTCGACCAGCATGATCTTCCGAGCGCTGCACTGTAGCGTCAGAACGCGACATCGGCGAGCGCTCATCCCACTCGGTTCACCGTCATCCAATATTTCCCGATCGTCGCAACCTGTTCCGTGAACTGTTTGAAGTCCACCGGTTTGACGATGTAGCTGTTCGCGTGCCGCTCGTAGCTGCGTGTCATATCGGATTCCTGATCCGACGAGGACATGATCACCACCGGCGTGCTGCGCGTGGTCGGATCGGCCTTGATCTGTGCGAGCACGTCCAACCCATCGATCTTGGGCATGTGCAAGTCGAGCAGCATCAGCCGCGGGTTGCCGGGCTGCCGCTGCGTATAGACGCCCTTGCGGAAGATGAAATTGAGCGCGGCCTCGCCGTCTTGAACCCAGACGATCTGTTCTTTGATGCCACTGATCTCAAGCGCTCGAATCGTGAGCTCCGCATCCGTCGCGTTGTCGTCAGCGAGCAGGATGTAGCCGGACGGCGTCATGTCGCCCCCGCTCGCGGCTGCTCGGTCCCGACCCTTCTCACGCGGCTCCACACTTGATTACTCATTCTCAGCTCACCTCCCCGAACGGCAGTCCCTGCACGACCGCGAGCACGAAAGCGTATTCTCGGGCGACTTCACGAAGGTGCTCGTAGCGACCCGATTTGCCCCCATGACCCGCTTCCATGTTCACGTGCAGGAGCAACGGCGCATCGTTCGTGCGCAGCGCACGTAGCTTGGCGACCCATTTGGCGGGCTCGAAATACTGCACCTGGCTGTCCCACAGCCCGGTGGTAACCAGCATCGCCGGATACGCTTGCGCGCGCACGTTGTCGTACGGCGAGTACGACAGCATGTATTCGTAGTATTGCCGCTCGTTGGGATTGCCCCACTCGTCGTATTCGAGCGTCGTGAGAGGAATGGACTCATCGAGCATCGTCGTGACGATATCGACGAACGGCACGTGAGCGACCAACCCGGCGTACTTCTCCGCAGCGACGTTCGCCAGCACGCCCATCAAGAGCCCGCCCGCACTGCCGCCGACGGCGACGATCTTGTCGCGTGCGCAGTACTTGTGCTCGACCAGGTAATCGGTCACGTCGATGAAATCGGTAAAGGTATTCCACTTGTTGAGCAGTCTGCCGGCATCGTACCAACGCCGGCCGAGCTCCTGTCCGCCGCGCACGTGCGCGATCGCAAACACGACGCCGCGATCGAGCAGCGACAATCGCTGGCTGCTGAACATCGGATCGGAGCAGAAGCCGTAGGAACCGTAACCGTATAGATAAAGCGGCGCCGTACCGTCGCGTTCGACCTCTTTGCGATAGACGAGCGACACCGGCACCTGCTCACCGTCGCGAGCGGGCACCCACAGGAATTCGCTGCGATAATCAGACGGATCGAACTTCCCGAGCACGGGCTCGCGTTTCAAGATGACACGCGCGCCGGTCTCGATGTCCCACTCGTAGGTCGTCGAGGGCGTCGTGAGCGAGGTATAGACATACCGCAGCTTGGACGTATCGAGCTCCGGATTGGCGGCGAACCGCATCGTATAAGCGGGATCGTCGGCCGCGAGATACTGGGCTTCGCCGCTCCAGCGCTGCACACGCAACTTCATCAAGCCGCCCGAGCGCTCGCTCACTGCGACGAAATCGCGAAAGATCTCGAAAGCGTGCACGAACACCTCAGGATCGTGCGCGATGACGTCCTGCCACCGACTGCGATCGCCCGGTGCGTCCACGGGCGCGCGCACGATACGGAAATTGTGTGCCTGCCAGTTCGTGCGCACGATGAAGGCGCCGTCCAAGTGATCGACCTGGTACTCGTGATCGCTCTCGCGCGGCACGATCACCTTGAACGTGAACGTCGGATCGGCCGCGTGCGCATAACGCCATTCGGACGCCGTCGTGCTCTCCGAGCCGATCAATAGATATTGCTCCGACTTCGTACGCGCTACGGTGAGATCGAATGCCTCGTCGGGCTCTTCGTAGACCACCGGATCTTCGGCGGGGTCGGTGCCGAGCACGTGCCGCCGCACGCGCCGGCCGAGCAGCGTCACCGGATCCTTCTCGATATACAACAGCGTGTGATTGTCGTCGGCCCAGGCGAGCGCCGATTCGACGTTCTCGATCGTGTCGGGCAAGCGCTCGCCGGTGACGAGATCCTTGATATACAACGTGTACTGACGGCGGCCGACCGTATCTTGCGTATAGGCAAGCAAACGATTGTCGGGGCTGATCTCCGTGGTGCCAAGCTTGTAGAACGACAGTCCGGCTGCAAGCTCGTTACAGTCGAGCAGCACCTCTTCGGGCGCATCGGGCCGGTCGGCACGGCGCAGCAAGATCGGATACTCGCGGCCGACTTCGTAGCGCGTGGTGTACCAATAGCCGCGGTAGCGCACCGGCACGGAGCTGTCGTCCTGCTTGATACGAGCGAGCATCTCCTCGTACAGCTCGTCCATCAGGCGCCGATGCGGCGCCAACAGCGCCTCGGCGTACTCGGTCTCCGCTCGTAGATAATCGAGGACTTCCGGATTCGTCCGGGTATCGTCGCGCAACCAGTAGTACGGGTCTTCCCGCACACCATGCGCTGCAACAACTGGGACCGGCCGGGCCGGTGCCCGGGGCGGCTTGAGAGCAAGCGTCGACAATGACGATCTCGATAGATTTCGGATTATTGGACCTGGTTTTTGCTTATACGTAAGCGGCCGGGCTTCGTAAATCCGCACCTCTTGCGCGGGGAGACGAAGGGCCGCCGTGCCCCCGCAGCACAGGCGGAGGACGAGTCAACCGTCGTGGATACCGTGCACCAGAGATTGAGAGAATGGATGAGTGCAGGATCAGCCCTTGACCGCATCCGACTTCGTTTTTGGGGCGCAGTTCACGTGGGCTTGCTCACAAATTCGGAATCAGTTCTCAGTCAATTGATGTTGCATAAGTAGTATTGCGGGCCAAAGCAGAAAAACCCCAGGAGGGGTCATATGGCTAATGCGCAGCACAATCGCTCCCCTGGCATGGGCGATGAGATCAATCTGGAAATCGATGATTCGCAGCGCGAACAGCCCGAGTCGGGGCATCACGCGCCGATCCTCGTCCTCAGCCGGGATGCGAACCTGATTGAAACCGTCAAGAAGGCAGCGCCCCGCGGCGCGTCCGTGAGCGCAGCGCCCGACCTCGACCAGGTCGCGGACCGGCTGCCGACGCTCAAGCCCGGCGTCCTGGTCGCCGACGCGGCCAGCACGACCGACGTAGCCGGGATGGTGGCGCAATTGACGCAGCATTTCCCCGAGCTCGTCGTCGTCGTCGCGGGCAAGCGCGAGGACAGCGCGAGCCTGATGCAGCTCACCGCTGCCGGGCGGATCTTCCGCTTCCTGCTCACGCCGCTCTCGCACGGCCAGACCCGCTTGGCGCTCGAAGCGGCACTGACGCAGCACGAGGATCTCGCTGCGCAAGGTCAGCGCTTGAGCGCAAGCTCCGGCGATACGAGCGGCGGTAAGAATTACGTTGTTACCTATGGTGCGCTCGCAGCCGGATTGCTCGCCGTGATCGGCGGCATCTGGTTCGGCGTCAGCTACTTCACCGGCGACAAGGTCGAGCCGCCTGCCGCGGTCGCTACCACCCCGTCGCCGGATCTGCCCGAGAAACCGGATCCGGTCAAAGCCGAGCTCGCGCTCGCCAAGGCCGCCTTCGAGCAAGGCAAGTATCTGGAGCCGCCGAATGAGAGCGCGCTCGATCTGTACCGCAGCGCGCTGGCGCTCGATCCGAACAACGAAGAGGCGATGGCCGGCATTCGTGCCGTTACCGACAAGGTGCTCGAGAAGGCCGAAGCGGCGCTGCTCGCCGAGCGCATCGAAGAGGCGATCGTCAGCATCGAGCGTGCGCGCGACATCGATCCGCAGCATCCGCGCCTGCAGTTCTTCGATACGCAGATCGCGCGCGAGCGCGAGCGTCTGAAGCTCATGCAGTCGCAGGAGATCGGTCAGCGCGTCAATCAATTGCTGAGCCAAGCCAACGACCGCATGCAGAACGGTCGCTTGATCTCGCCGCCGGGCGGCAACGCGCGCGATGCGCTGCTCGAGGCACGCCGCTTGGATCCGACCAATCCGGCCGTGGCGCAAGCGATTCGCGAGCTGAGCAGCGCGCTCGTCAATCAAGCGCGTGAGCTCGTCGCGGCGAATCGACTCGACGAGGCGCAAGCCCACGTCACCGCGGCCCGTCAGCTCGGTTCGGCGGGCGTGGCGCTGACGCAAGTCGAGCGCGCGATTGCCGATGCGAGCCGAGCACCCGCTCAGCCGCAGCGTCCGGCGGCGACGCAGACGCCAAGCGCAGATCCGAACGTCGAGCAGCTGGTCAACAACGTTCGCCAGCGCCTCGCCGCAGGCAAGCTCATCGATCCGCCCGGCGACAACGCCCGCGAAGCGCTCTCGGCGCTGCGCGTGGCCGCGCCCGAGCGCCCTGAAGTCGAAGAGCTCGCTCGCACGTTGGCTGGACGCCTGTTGAGCTCCGGCCGTCAAGCGATGGCTGCCAAGGCATTCGATCGCTCGGCGCAGCTGATCGCTGCCTCGCGCGAGGTCGGCGGTGCGTATCTCGGCGCGGAAATCGCGCAGGCTGAAATGGAGCTCGCCAGGGCTCGCGAAGAGCACGCGTTCTCCACCAACATCGTTTCGGCGTCCACGCTGAAGCGTACGAAGACGGTGTCGCCGACCTACCCGTCGGAAGCGCTGCGCCGCGGTATCGAAGGCTGGGTCGAACTCGTCTTCACCGTGACGCCGAACGGCACGGTCGAGGATGTGGAAGTGCGTAACGCGAGCCCCGCGAACGTCTTCGACGATGCAGCGATTCGCGCCGTGCGCCAGTGGCGCTTCGAGCCGGTCGTGCGCAACGGCAAGCCCGTGCCGCAGCGTGCGATGGTGCGTCTGCGCTTCGCCGAAGGACAGCAATAGTGCCCCTCAGCGCGGGCGTGTGGCGCAAGCTGCATGCCCGCGCATTCCTCCCGCGCGCTGCGCGCGCTACTCTCGCTTGGACTGTAAGCCGTAGCCCGGATCACCAAGCGTTCGGATTCTCGCCCTTCCGCGCCCGATTCATGCCGTCGAGGATGTCGCGCACCTCGGGTCTGGCGAAAATTTCTGCGGTATCGAGCACGACCTTGCGCTGCCAGTTCGGATGCTCGGTATCCGTGCCGGGCACGTTCACCGGATCGGTCATGCCGATGAGATCCTCGATCTGAATGAGCGCAATGTTGGCGTTCGAGAGCCCCAGGAAGGCATGCACGGCGCGCGACAATGCCGCGGAGTATTCCGGCAACGGCTGATCGGGGTGCCAGTGCCATAACCCTGCATCGACGAGCGCCTGCATCAGCTGACGGCGTTCGCGCTCGCGCGTCGCATGCGCGCGATTCTTGAACTCGTCGTTGGGATAAAGATCGAGCCGAGCACGCAGCTCGAGATCGTGCGCTTCCCACCAACCGCGCAGCGTCGGCAAGTCGTGCGTCGTCACCGTCGCAAGCGCGCCTTGCACATACGCCGATGGCGGTTTGAAACGCCCGTCCGGCTCCTGCTCGAACAAGAGCACTTTGTAGTGATAGGTACGATAGCGCTCCATCGCCTCGAGCATCGGCTCGGCCACCGTTCCTAAATCCTCGCCGATGACGATGCACTCGTTGCGATGACTCTCGAGCGCGAGAATCGCAATCAGATCGTCCACCGGATAGTGCATGTACGCGCCGTCCTTCGACGGATAGCCGCGCGGCACCCACCACAGCCGGTACAGCGACATCACGTGATCCAAGCGCAATGCCGCGACGTGCTGCATGTTGTTGCGCAGGAGCTCGCAGAAGGGACGGTACTGTTGCGTGCGCAGCTCGTTCGGATCTTGCGGCGGCACGCCCCAATCCTGACCCTTGAGCGCAAGCGCATCGGGCGGCGCACCGACCGATGCGCCTTGCAAATAGAGCCGCCGGTTCGACCAGGTTTCCGAGCCGGCAGGATTGGCACCGACGGCAAGATCGCCGTACAACCCGATCGACATGCCGAGCGCACGCGCCTCGCGCTGCGCGGCGGCGAGTTGTTCGGCCGCCAGCCATTGCAGATAAAGAAAGTACTCGATTTCCTCCACACGCTCGCGCGCAAAGCGCGCCACGGCCGATGAGCTCGGATCGCGATACTCCTCCGGCCAGCTGGGCCAGCCCCAGTACTGCGGCCCTTGCAGCCGCAAGTGGGCATCGAGCGCATCGTAGATAGCGTGAAGCTTGAGCGTCTCGCCGCCTGAAGCGACAAACGCGCGAAATGCCGTCGCGCGCACCGTGTCGCGGCTCAAGTGCTCGGCCCGAAATTGCGCATAGAGGAGCTTCAAGATCTCGAACTTCGCCGCCGCCACGCGCACATAGTCGACATTCGTCGTTGCGCGCAGCTCCGCGAGCAAAGACTGAAACTCAGGCGACGCCACGCGCGTGCGCGCCGCTTCGCAAGACGCAAACTCCTCAACGTCCGGCACGCTGATGTAGAGCACGTTGAGATACAGCCGGTTGGACGGGCTGTACGGGCTGATCTGGCGCGGATTGGCGGGCGCAAGCGCGTGCAGGGGGTTCAAGCCAATGATCTGGCATCCGGTCGGCGCGGCCAGGCGAATCAATTCGCGCAGGTCGGCGAAATCGCCGATGCCCCAGTTGTTGGGCGAACGCAGCGAGTAGAGCTGCACGGCAATACCCCAAACGCGCTCGCCTCGCGCGATGACGGGCGGCTCATAGCAGCTCGCCGGCGCGACGATGATGCGCGTCGGTGCTGCAAGACCGCTGTCGAGCGTCGTCTCCAAATCGTGATAGCCAAGCGGTAGCGACGGCAGCTCGAGCTCGTAACGCACATACGCACGTCCTTCGACCGTGCCTTCCTCGACCACGGGCAAGCGCGCAAGCTCCACCGCGCCGTGACTGACGTGGCCTGTTTCGAGCGTGATGCGCCACGTGAGCGAACGCGCTGCGATCTCGCGCGAGACGGCAATCGGCACCACAATAGGGCGATCCACTTGTACGATGGTGACGAGCGGCGCCAAGCGCGTCCATTTCACCGTCTCGTGCGTACTGAGCGCGCTCGCGAGCGCACGTTCGTTGCTCGTATCGACGCCGAGTGCCGCGAGCAGGGCCGCGCGCGATTCGAGCGAGACTTCCCGCAGCTCGCCTCGCCAGTCGTAGTAAGACGCACCGATCCCGTGTATCGCGGCCAATTGCTCGATGGGATGCGTCATACGCTCTTCGCGGCTCTCGTCGTTGTGAAGCGCGTTTCCCAGCCGGGATTACTCTGCGACAGATTACTCTGCGACCTCAGCTGCCGCGCGCGAATCCGACACGCACGCTCGGCGGCGCATCGCCGTCCGCCAGGAGCGCGCACGAGTGCGCAGCGACCACGAACTGATCTCCGGCATGAATCGACTCGCCGAGATCGTTGGCGCGCCAGCGCGCCGTATCGAATACCGTCTGCCAGACTGCGCCCGTCTTCGGCTCGGGCAGCTTGAACTCGACCGGCGCGTCGCCGGCATTGCACAGAAACAGCAAATGCCCGTTGGGTGTTCCATACGGGTCGGAGAAGGCGTGACCGATGAGCACGCCGATCGCCCGCGCGTTCTCATCGTGCCAGTCGCCGGCATCGAGCTCGCGCCCGCTCGGATGACGCCAGCTCACGTCTTTGTGCTCGCGGTCCGCCTGGCGCGCGCCCTTCAGGAACGTGTCGCGTCGCAGGCCTGCGGCCTGTTTGCGCAACGTGAGCAATTGCCGGACGAATGCGATGAGCCATTTGCGCCGCTCGGCCAGACTCCAGTCGAGCCAACTGATCTCATTGTCCTGGCAGTAGGCATTGTTGTTGCCCTGCTGCGTGTGCCCGAACTCGTCGCCGGCGAGCAGCATCGGCACACCCTGGGACAGCAACAGCGTCGCCAGCATGTTGCGCACCTGACGCTCGCGCAGCTCGACTACTGCCGGATCGTCGGTCGGACCTTCGACGCCGCAGTTCCAGCTCAAGTTGTGATTGTGGCCGTCGCGGTTGTCTTCGAGGTTCGCCCAGTTGTTCTTCTGTTCGTAAGCCGTCGCATCGTAGAGCGTGAAACCGTCGTGGCAGGCCATGTAGTTGATGCTCGCGGTGGGTTTGCGCCCGCTCGCGCGGAACAGATCGCTCGATCCGGCAAAGCGCTCGGCGAAGCCGCCGATGACGCCGGGATTGCCGCGCCAGAAGCCGCGCATCGTGTCGCGATACAGATCGTTCCACTCGGCCCACCCTGCCGGGAAATGCCCGAGCTGATAACCGTCGGGACCGACGTCCCACGGCTCGGCGATGAGCTTGACGTAGCGCAGCGACGGTTCGGCGGCGACCGCTTTGAAGAACGCCGCATCCGTCTTGAATCGTCCGTCCTCACGTCCGAGCACGGCGGCCAGATCGAAGCGAAAGCCGTCGACGTGCATTTCCTCGACCCAGTAGCGCATGCAATCGATGATGAGCTGGCGCGCCACGGGATGAGAAACGGCGATCGTGTTGCCCGTGCCGCTGCGGTTGACGTAGTGACGCAGATTCGCGGGATCGAGCTGGTAGTACGCGGCATTGTCGAAGCCGCGCAAGCTCAACGTCGGACCCGACTCGTTGCCCTCGGCGGTGTGGTTGAACACGACGTCGAGAATCACTTCGAGGCCCGCGTCGTGCAGCGCCTTGACCATCGTCTTGAACTCGCTCACTGCATCGCGGAGCGCGAACTGCGGCGCCGGCGCAAACCAGGCAAGCGGGTTGTAGCCCCAGTAATTGCTGAGCCCTTTGTCGACGAGGAACTGCTCGGACACGAACGCCTGCACCGGCATCAGCTCCACGGTCGTCACGCCGAGATGCTTCAAGTACGAGAGCACCTCGGGCTGGGTGAACCCGAGATACGTCCCGCGCAGCTCGGGCGGCACGAGCGGATGCAGCTTGGTGAAGCCCTTGACGTGCAGCTCGTAAATGACCGTGTCGCGCCACGGCACGGCGGGCGGGACATCCTGCCCCCAGTCGAAGGCATTCGAGATGACGCGCGCTTTGTACGTGTACGGTGCGCTGTCCTCGCAATTCGGCGCGTCGGTCGCGCTCGCCGCATCCTGACCGGATAGCGCCGGATGCCAGGTGAACGAACCGGCAAGCGACCGTGCGTACGGATCGAGCAAGAGCTTGTGCGGGTTGTAACGATCTCCGCGAGCCGGATCGTAGCGTCCGTGCACTCGATAACCGTACACAAGACCCGCAACGCCGAAGGGCTTGGGCAGAAAGCCGTGCCAGATGTTCTCCGTGCGCGCCGGCAACGCGAGGCGCGCCAATTCTCGCGCGCCGTTCTCGTCGAAGAGACACAGCTCGATGCGCGTCGCACCACCCGAGTAGACAGCGAAGTTGATGCCTTCGTCCGTGAGCGTAGCGCCGAGCGGGACCGGCGCGCCGGGCAGCAGCGTGGCTTGACTATAGTCGTGTGCGGTCGCGTTCATCGCTTGCGATGGTGACGCATTCCTGGCGCGAATGGGAAGTCTGCAGTGCGAGTCGCGACATCGGAGTTTGCGCTAGTGCGCGCTCGGACGCCGGCGCGCGAGCGCGCGTTGCCGAACGTCGAACTCATTCGGCGACCCACACCACCATGCCGAGCGGCGGCAGCGTGATCTGAATCCGCGCGGGAAAGTCCCTCCATGGCTCAGGCGGTGCTTCGATGCGGGTTTCTTTCGCGTAGCCCGAGCCGCCGAAAGCAGGATCGTCGCTGTCGATGAGCTTGCGATAGGAGCCGGCGCGCGGCGCACCGAGGATGTAGCCGTCGCGCGGCACCGGGGTGCAGTTGAAGGCGATGAGCAAATGGGTGCCGCCCTCGCCCGGCAGACGCTGGCGCATGAACGCGAACACGCTCTCGTCGCGATTGTCCGGATCGAGCCAACGAAAGCCCTCCCAGCGATGGTCGCTCGTGTGCAGCTCCGGATACTCGCGATAGATACGATTCAACGTGCGGTTCCAGTGCTGCAGCTGCTGGTGATGCGGATACTGCAGCGCCGCCCAGGCAAGGTCTTCGTAATCGCGCCACTCGTGCCATTGCCCGAACTCCCCGCCCATGAAGATGAGCTTCTTGCCCGGGTGCATCATCATGTAGCCGATCAGCAACCGATAGTTGGCGAGCTTGCGCCATTCATCGCCCGGCATCTTGTCGAGGAGCGATTTCTTGCCGTGCACGACCTCATCGTGCGACAGCGGCAGGATGAAGTGCTCCGAGAACGCATACACGAACGAGAACGTGATCAGATGATGATGATGCTTGCGGTGGATGGGATCGAGCGCCATGTAGCGCAGCGTGTCGTTCATCCAACCCATGTTCCACTTGAAGTGAAAGCCGAGCCCGCCGAGATGCACCGGACGGCTCACGCCGTCATAAGCGGTCGACTCTTCGGCCATCATCACGACGCCAGGGTAGTAATGCCCGACCGTCCAATTGAGCTGCTTCAAGAACTCGATGGCTTCCAGGTTCTCGCGCCCGCCGTATTGATTCGGCGCCCATTCGCCGGGCTTGCGCGCGTAATCGAGATAGAGCATCGAGGCCACGGCATCCACGCGCAGCCCGTCGATGTGATACATCTCGAGCCAGAAGAGCGCATTGGCGATCAAGAAATTGCGCACTTCGTGGCGCCCGTAATTGAAGATCTTCGTGCCCCACTCCATGTGCTCGCCGCGGCGCGGATCGGCATGCTCGTATAGACACGTGCCGTCGAACTCGACCAGACCGTGCGCGTCGCGCGGAAAGTGCGCAGGCACCCAATCCATGAACACGCCGATGCCGGCCTGATGCAGCCGGTCGACGAAGCGCATGAAATCATGGGGCGTGCCGTGTCGCGCCGTCGGCGCGTAATGCCCGAGCACCTGGTAGCCCCATGAGCCGTCGAAGGGATGCTCGGCCACGCCGACGATCTCGACGTGCGTGTACCCCATGTCCTGCACGTACGGAATGAGCTGATCGGCGATCTCATCCCACGTGAGAAACGCCGGCTGACGATGCCAGGAACGGCGCCACGAGCCCGGATGGAATTCGTAGATCGAAATCGGCGCGCGCAAATGATCCCATTCGCGCCGCCGCGCCATCCATTCCGCATCGCCCCACTCGTAGCCGCCGATGTCGGCCACGATCGACGCATTGTCGGGACGTAGCTGCATCTGGAAGGCATACGGATCTGCCTTCAAGAGCAGATGATCATGCTGCGTCAGGATCTCGTACTTGTAGAGCGCTCCGGGACGCACGCCCGGCACGAACGTCACCCAAACGCCCGAGCTGCCGCGCGGCTGCATGACGTTGACGCGGCCGTCCCAACCGTTGAAGTCGCCGACGACGCTGACCCGCTTGGCGTTCGGCGCCCACACCGCAAAGCGCGTCCCTTGCACGCCGTCGACCGTGACGCAGTGTGCGCCGAGCTTCTGATAGATGTGATGGTGATTGCCTTCGCCGAAGAGGTGCAGATCGAAGTCGGTCAGATCGGTCGAGGACATGGCTCAGGCTGTAGACCGTAGGTAAAGGGGCGCGCTTGCGTTACTACAGCCTACAGCCTATGGCGGACGGTCTCAAAGCACTGGCTTGATCCCCCAGATCGTGTCCGCGTACTCGCGGATGCTTCTGTCGCTGGAGAAAGGCCCCATGCTCAGGGCATTGATGACCGACTTACGCGTCCACTCTTCTTGGTTGCGGAACAGCTCGTCGACGCGTGCCTGGGCTGCGGCGTAGGACTCGAAATCCGCCAGCACGAGGAAATGTTCCCCGTCGCTCAGCAGCCGCTCCGTCACGACCTTTGAGTCGAAGATGTTGTCGGGCGTGAAATGCCCGGAGTCGAGCGTGTCGATCGCGCGCTTGAGCTCGGGGTTCTGCTCCACGACCTGCCGCGGGAAGTAACCGCTCGCGCGCCGCGCAAGCACCTCTTCCGCGGTCAACCCGAAGATGAAGATGTTGTCCTCGCCGACGGCATCCTTGATTTCGATATTGGCGCCGTCGAGCGTGCCGATCGTGAGCGCGCCGTTGAGCGCGAGCTTCATGTTGCCGGTGCCGGAGGCTTCCATGCCTGCGGTCGAGATCTGCTGCGACAGATCGGCCGCCGGCATGATCTCCTGCGCGAGCGATACGTCGTAATCCGGCAGGAAGCACAGCTTGAGCTTGTCGCCGACGCGCGGATCCGAATTGATGACGCGCGCCACGTTGTTGATGAGCTTGATGATCGCCTTGGCCATGTGATAGCCGGGCGCCGCCTTGCCGGCGATGATCACGACGCGCGGCACGATGTCCGCGTTCGGATCGTCGAGGATGCGCAGATACCGCGACACGACATAGACAAGATTGAGCAGCTGGCGCTTGTACTCGTGAATGCGCTTGACCTGCACGTCGAACATTGCATCGGGGCTGACCTCGACGTTGAGCAGATCCTGAATCGTCCGCGCAAGGCGCACCTTGTTGGCGCGCTTGATCTCGCGAAAACGCGCGCGGAATTCCGGATCGTCGGCCGCCCCCTTGAGCCGTTCGAGCTCTTCGAGATCGTTTTCCCAGCTCGAGCCGAGCTTCTCCGTCAGCAGCGCGGCGAGCCCGGGGTTGGCCTGCTTCAACCAGCGCCGCACGGCAATGCCGTTCGTGACGTTCGTGAAGCGCTCCGGCCACATCTCCGCAAAGTCGGCGAAGATCGTCTCGCGCATGAGCCGCGAATGGAGCTTCGCGACGCCGTTCACCTTGTGGCTGCCGACCACGGATAGATACGCCATGCGCACGCGGCGATCGCCCTCCTCGTTGATGAGCGACATGCGCCGGCGCCGATCGAGATCGTTCGGATACCGTGCGCTCACCATTTCGAGGAAGTCGCGATTGATCTGATAGATGATTTGCAGGTGCCGTGGCAGCAAGCGTTCGAAGAACGACACCGGCCAGGTTTCGAGCGCCTCGGGCAGCAGCGTGTGATTCGTGTACGAACAGACGTTGCGCGTGATCTCCCAGGCGCGCGCCCACTCGATGTCGTAGACATCGACGAGCAAGCGCATGAGCTCGACGATCGTGAGCGCCGGATGCGTATCGTTGAGCTGGATCGCCACCGCATCGGCCAGCTCTTCGAGCGGCCGATGCTCGCTCATGTGCTGCGCCAGAATGTCTTGGAGCGATGCGCTCACGCAGAAGTACTGCTGCTTGAAGCGCAGCTCCTTGCCCTGCGGCGTCGAGTCGTCCGGATACAGGACGCGCGAGAGGTTCTTCGCATCCACCTGCTCCTGTACGGCAGCGGCATAGTTGCCCGCATTGAAGGCGTCGATGCGAAACGGCGTGATCGCGCGCCCCGACCAGAGGCGCAAGTGATTGACCGTCGGGCTGCGATTGCCGGGAATCAGCAGGTCGTACGCGACGGCCCAAACATCGTGCGTGTCCACCCACTCGTAGCGCACGCGGCCTTTTTCGTCGCGCGTGGCCTGGCAATGCCCGCCGAAGCGCACGCGATAGCGCACGCCGCCGCGACCGCTCTCCCAGAAGTTCTGAAAGCCGAGCCACGAGCTCGCCACTTCGCGCTGCGCGCCGTCCTCGCCGATGACTTGCGTGAAGATGCCGTAGTCGTAGCGGATGCCGTAACCCGTCGCGGCGTAGCCGAGCGTGGCGAGCGAATCGAGAAAGCATGCCGCCAAGCGGCCCAAGCCGCCGTTGCCGAGCCCCGGATCCTCCTCCTCGGCAGCAACGTCTTCGAGATCGTGCCCGAACGATTGCAACGCCTCGCGCACCTCGTCCATGAGCCCGTTGTCGAACGAGGAGAGCGCATTGATCAGGCTGCGCCCGAGCAGGAACTCCATCGAGAGGTAGCAGACACGCTTGACGCGTGCGCGCGAGACGCGATTGAGCGTGGCGATCCAGCGCTCGGCGAGCTCCTCGCGCACTGCAATCGCCAGCGCGTCGTAGAAATCGCGGCGCGTCGCGCTCTGCACCGGCTTACCGAGCGAACGATGCAGGCGATCGACGATCGCCTCGCGCACGCGGCCGGGCTGGAGCGGGACGGAACATCCGATGGGAGACAATGAGGCCATAGGACTTACATCCATCTTGCTCAGGCGTGGAGGTTAACGCCTGCGATCGCGCTCGTCGCGTCGACGTACGAAGGCGACGTGTAAGAAAGCACCGGGCGTGCGGCCGGCGCCCGTCCGCTTGTGACGCCGAAGGCGCGACGGATTAATTAACGGCGCTCACTCGTTCTTCGAGGATGCGCCACGAACCCGCCTCGCGGATCAAGACCAGTTCCTTGCGCAACGAGTTCGAGCCGAAGTGCTGGATGAATCTCGCAATGCGGCGGTCGGTCCCATCCGGCTCGACCCGCAGATCTTCCACCATCGGGGCGGGCACGGGACCGGTGGCGACCTGCTCGCGGCGTTGCTCGAGCCACACGGCGGCGCTGGCCGTATCGGTCGGCGGCTGGAACCGGGTCGAATACAGCGCAAGCACCGCATCCGCCTCGCGATTTGCCCATGCCTGCGCCCAGCTCGCCACCACTTCTTCCGGCGAGCGCGCCACGGCGCCCGCCGAGCGGAAATACGACGGCGGCTCATCCAGGCACGTGGTACGGTTTGCGCGGGACGGATTGGGCGGCACATCCGGAATCACGAGCCCTTCCGAGCGGTTCGGAGCGGTCAGGCCCTCGGGGATGCGCAGCGGCGGATTGTTCTGTGCAGCGAGGTAGGGCTCGTTGGGGTCGACACAGGCGCGCTGACGACCGCCGCAGGCTGACAGCAGCACGGCACAGCCCGCCGCGACGAGCGCGACCCGCGCGCTGAACGACAATCGGTCCGAGATCGCTGCGATATTCATGAAAGCTGACTTGAATCCTCGGTTGCAGGGCCGTCCGACGGCGTCGACGATCTAGGCGCGCGCCCGCTCATGCGCTCGTACAGGCATCGAACCAAAGCGGACTCGCGACCCTACAACCTGTCTGCTGAATAGAACCTATCTCTCAGCGATGACGCCGCGCTCATGACGGTTCGAGATAAGTTCTAGTATCTGCGCGGGCGGCGCGCGCCGGAGCGGCGGCTAACGTACCGTTGCGGGCCCGGGAAGTCCAGTCCGACACCGGCAGGCGGGCTACCCGCACGCTGCAGCCCGACCCGAGGGCTGCCAACAACGTCCCGTCAGGCCTTGATCGGCTCGACGCGCAGCTCGGTCTTCACCGAACGCGCAATGAAGCACTCCTCATGGGCCCGCTCATGCAGGCACGCGAGCTCCGCGTCCGTCGGCGCCGTCCCTGCAAAGATCACCTTCGGCCGCAGCGTCACGACCGTGATGGCGAGCTTGCCCTCTTCGTTCTTCGCCAGCACGCCAACTGCCGCATCCTCGTATTCCTCGACGACGAACCCAGCCTGGGCCGCAAGCGACAGGAACCACAGCATGTGACAGCTCGCGAGCGACGCAACGAACGCCTCTTCGGGATCGACTGCGGCCGGATCGGACAACGGCACCCGCACGACGTGCGGCGAGCTCGATGCAGTCACGACCGCGCCGCCGTCGAAACGCCACTCGTGCGCACGGCTGTAGCGGTTGTCGGTGAAGACGGCGCCGCTGCGACGCCAGCGAACGGTAGCTAGACAATCGGTCATGAGACGCTCGGCAGCGAGGTGGTCGGTGTATCGCGATGCGCGCGTCGGTCGCCCCAACGCGTCGACATTGCAACCGTCACTTTACCGGACTTATCTGCCGCGCGGCACCCCAGTTGCCAGCGAAGCATGGTGAAGGCCGTAGCGCCAGTTGCGGAATCCGCGGACTGGAGAGCCGTGAGTTACACACTGTGTAACTCGACTGCACCAACGAGGCCACGCCGATTAGCTGTGGAGATCGCACTAGGCAAAGCCATGGTGGTTACGAAAGCTCAGGAGCTTCAACGAGGCCACAGCGATTAGCTGTGGAGATCCACATGCCGCAAGTTCGACTACCGCGTCGGGGAATAGCTTCAACGAGGCCACAGCGATTAGCTGTGGAGATCACCTTCACGGTCCCGCAAGAGCGCGCTGAAGTGCTGCTTCAACGAGGCCACAGCGATTAGCTGTGGAGATCCGGTGGCGAGGCCGTGGGCCGAGTGTTCGACGAGTAGCTTCAACGAGGCCACAGCGATTAGCTGTGGAGATCCCGCTTGTCGCTGCTCTTCGGGTAAGCCCGGTGCAGGCTTCAACGAGGCCACAGCGATTAGCTGTGGAGATCGGACTTGCGCAACGACGATGACATGGCGCGCTGGCGGCTTCAACGAGGCCACAGCGATTAGCTGTGGAGATCGCCAAAGCATGGGCCCACTGGTGCAGTGGGTACGGGCTTCAACGAGGCCACAGCGATTAGCTGTGGAGATCCACCGACACGGCCGAAATTCTCAACGGCCTCATCCGGCTTCAACGAGGCCACAGCGATTAGCTGTGGAGATCTCCCGGCGTATCCGCAGCTCGTCGAGGAAGCGAAGAAGCTTCAACGAGGCCACAGCGATTAGCTGTGGAGATCCAGCAGGTCGCCGACTTCGTCGTGAATCTCGAGGCCGCTTCAACGAGGCCACAGCGATTAGCTGTGGAGATCGACGAGGTGGTAGAGAGCATCATCGGCGACGCCAAGCTTCAACGAGGCCACAGCGATTAGCTGTGGAGATCCGCGACTACGCCGCCGCAGCACGCGAGATGCTCGACTCGCTTCAACGAGGCCACAGCGATTAGCTGTGGAGATCACACGTACAACGGCGGCTGTTGCGCGCAGGACGAAGCTTCAACGAGGCCACAGCGATTAGCTGTGGAGATCCGAGAACGCCGCGTTCCACCGCGTCACCGAGCTGACGCTTCAACGAGGCCACAGCGATTAGCTGTGGAGATCATGTGCTTGCACGTCGTGGCGACATGACACGGTTCGCTTCAACGAGGCCACAGCGATTAGCTGTGGAGATCCTGAGGAACAGCGTATATGCCCTCGAAGCAGTCCCGGCTTCAACGAGGCCACAGCGATTAGCTGTGGAGATCGAGCGCTCACTTGCCGTGTGTCTCGTCGGGGGCGTGCTTCAACGAGGCCACAGCGATTAGCTGTGGAGATCGAGCTAGTCGGCGCTGGCTTCGACGTGTCGGCTTTGGCTTCAACGAGGCCACAGCGATTAGCTGTGGAGATCTGACTGGAAGGCGAAGATCGACGAACTTGACTCTGCCGCTTCAACGAGGCCACAGCGATTAGCTGTGGAGATCCATGAACTCGATGAGCGATTGGTCATGCGCTTCAGGCTTCAACGAGGCCACAGCGATTAGCTGTGGAGATCGAGACGCGCGAGGGCTGGAAGCCGATCGACTGCATGGCTTCAACGAGGCCACAGCGATTAGCTGTGGAGATCGATGCCAGTGGCGTCATCCGTGATGCAGATGAATCGGCTTCAACGAGGCCACAGCGATTAGCTGTGGAGATCCAGGCCGCATGTCCCATCACGAACCCAACATCGCTCGCTTCAACGAGGCCACAGCGATTAGCTGTGGAGATCCTGGACCCTCGCGGACGATGAAGGGAGGCTTCGCGGGCTTCAACGAGGCCACAGCGATTAGCTGTGGAGATCATTCGCGTCTTCACGGTTCCCGTTCGCGACCTCGAGCTTCAACGAGGCCACAGCGATTAGCTGTGGAGATCGCTCTCAAGGCATGGTACACAAGCGAGGATGTAACGGCGCTTCAACGAGGCCACAGCGATTAGCTGTGGAGATCCGCGATAGGCAGAGCGCGTACTCGCTCACGAATATGCTTCAACGAGGCCACAGCGATTAGCTGTGGAGATCGGCCGAGCAGTGGCAGAGCGTATATGAGCAGATTCCGCTTCAACGAGGCCACAGCGATTAGCTGTGGAGATCTGGGGATACTGGCGGAAGGGAAAGTGGATCAACTGGAGCTTCAACGAGGCCACAGCGATTAGCTGTGGAGATCTGATCCTCAGTCCGTTGCAAAAACACGCCGTTCTTGCTTCAACGAGGCCACAGCGATTAGCTGTGGAGATCAAGTGAAGGCCGCTGCGAAGCGGCTCGACGAGATCCGGCTTCAACGAGGCCACAGCGATTAGCTGTGGAGATCTGCTGTTGCAACGTCCGGGGACTACGGTGATCTGGCGCTTCAACGAGGCCACAGCGATTAGCTGTGGAGATCCGAGCGCGACAGTCGAGCTCGCGCCGCTGGATGATGGCTTCAACGAGGCCACAGCGATTAGCTGTGGAGATCGGCTAACCGGGCGGGAACGCGCGATGAAGCCTTCCGTCGCTTCAACGAGGCCACAGCGATTAGCTGTGGAGATCCGAGCGCGACAGTCGAGCTCGCGCCGCTGGATGATGGCTTCAACGAGGCCACAGCGATTAGCTGTGGAGATCGGCTAACCGGGCGGGAACGCGCGATGAAGCCTTCCGTCGCTTCAACGAGGCCACAGCGATTAGCTGTGGAGATCGGGGTAAATGGACGCGTGCGCATTCCAGACTGGCATGCTTCAACGAGGCCACAGCGATTAGCTGTGGAGATCGGTCCTGCCGCGCTCGCTCGTACAGCCCCTCGTTCGGCTTCAACGAGGCCACAGCGATTAGCTGTGGAGATCGACATTCCCGATCGGTGATGTGTATGCGGATCTGAAGCTTCAACGAGGCCACAGCGATTAGCTGTGGAGATCGGGCGCCGGGATTCGGATTGAACTGCACGGCTGGCGGCTTCAACGAGGCCACAGCGATTAGCTGTGGAGATCTC
>ERZ777010.1172-NODE-1172-length-18739-cov-7.635249_pt1 | contig 18739 bp, 22 predicted proteins | sample MGYA00374963_ERZ777010 | MGnify/ENA primary metagenome ERZ777010 (study PRJEB29309, sample SAMN06268256) | bioreactor metagenome | isolation source: Joint BioEnergy Institute, California, USA | place: USA:Joint BioEnergy Institute, California, USA | collected...
ACCGTGGCTTTTATTGATATTTACCTGTTGCATTTCATTTTACAATGAACCGTCCTTTTTTTGGCTTGTCCTTTGGATAAAAAAGATTTGACAAAACATTACAATACGTTTAATATTAGAAGCACAGTATGGTTTCTCTCCACTCCTATCCAATAAAACTTCGGCACAACATCGTGCTACCGCCGAATGAATGCGCTTTCATTCGGCGTATTTTTTTTGTACTTTTTCCCCTGATACCCCCATAAGCTTGTACAACAGGTTGTATCCCTGGCGGGGAGGGGAAAGGAACATGCAAGGGGAGAAAATCGTGATCCGGGGCGGAACGCTTGTTTACGCACACGGAGTAAGGGAAGCGGACATCTGGATCGAAGGAGGCGTCATTCGGCGCGTCGGCAAGGACAGGCTGGTGAGGCGAACGAATGCAGCAGCCGTCGAATATGATGCAAGCGGGATGTATGTGCTTCCCGGATTCGTTACTTTTGCGAAAACTTCCTTCCATCCGGGCTTGTCTCGGGAGGATTACCTGAATGCCATGCGGGAGATGGTTCGTGCCGGCTGCACGACGCTGGTTGACCTGATTGCGCCGGAGAACTGGATGGACAACGCCCATGTCGCCTATCGGCAAACCATTCACTACAACAGCCTGATCGATTACCTCTGGCATGTGCGCCTGGAGGCAAACAATCTTACGCCAAAAGAAGTGCTGCGCTGGTGCAGGCAAGGTTATAAAGCGCTTCATGTCGCTGTCAGAAAAAAAGGTGAAATTTTTTCCCGCGATTGGGAAACGATTGCGGGAATCCTTTCGTCATACAGAGCGATTCTTCATTTGCAGATTGAGAGCGCATCCGGGATGCAGAAGGAGGAACAGGATGAAATCAGGCACTGCTGGCTGCAGACCACCCGATACTGGAAGGCGAGGACGGTGGTCCCCGGCATGTTTCGCGATACGGACGGATTTCATTCTGATGGTTTCGGCCATCTGTACTGGCTGACGTCAGAGGAGACGGAGGAGGGCTTGCGGCTTTTGCAGAGGCGGCGGAACCTCTCCTGTCCGATTGCGGCAAATCTTCACGATGTCCGCCTGACAGAGGGCCGCAGATGGGCGCAGCGGGAGGAACTGCTTAGCCTGTGCGTTCGTCTCGCTTCCCAAAACGCCGCAAAAGCTGTCGGATTGTATCCGCGAAAAGGCAGTTTGGCACCTGGTGCAGACGCTGATCTGGTTTTCCTGAAAAAGGAGAATTGGTTGACAAAGATTGCCCCTTCCACTATTCTCAAATTTAACGAATTATTCCATCCAGTTTCCGTCATGTCGAACGGAAAGTGGATTTATCATAATTTGGGGTTTTCTCCCGTAATCGGCATGGGGCGATGGCTAAGGAACGCGCATCCTCTTTCCTTTGTTATCTAGCTCCAAAAGTGGGGGGATTTACTAAAAGGATTCCTGCCGGGAGACGAGAAAAAGAAATGGAAGCAGGAGCGCAACTTTTTTGCTCCCCAGCGGTCTAATTAGACGAGAGGTCGCTGAGGGTCGGAATCGCAAGGAGGTAATCCTGAACATGACCGATTCCCAGCTCATCCGAGAGATTAAAGAAGGAAATCTGGAATGCTACGCTGAGCTGATTCGTCGCTACGAAAGAAAGATCCTGGCTTTTGTCACCCATTTGCTGCGGCAAGCCCATTTGGAGCACATCGCAGAGGATATCTGTCAAGAGACGTTTTACAAGGCGTTCAAAAGCATTCACTCGTTTCGGGATGTAGAAGCAACCTTTTCCACATGGCTTTATACGATTGCCCGCAACACTGTTTTGAGCGAGTTGCGCAAAAGCCGGAACTCCGACGTTTACCTGGAGGACACGTTGCAGGTTCCGACGGCTTCTGTGAAAAACTTGCCCGAAGCAGTGCTGTTGCGTAACGAGCGGGAGCACATGGTCAGACAGGCGATTAACAACCTGCCGGAAAAACAGCGTTCCGCTCTGATCCTGCGCGAATATGAACAATTGGATTACAACGAGATTGCCGTCATTCTCGACTTGACGGTAAGTTCGGTAAAATCCTTGCTTTTCCGAGCGCGGCAAAGTATAAAGGGCCAGTTGGAAAACTACATACTGGATGCTCATTTGGATGAAGTTGAAGGGATGAACCGATGATGAGATGTGAAGAAGTTCAGGAATTGTTGCCTGACTATGCCGAAAATCTGCTGAATGAAGTAGCCCGCCGCCGCGTGGACAACCATTTGGCCTCCTGCAGCAGCTGCAGGGCGGATTACAAGTGGTGGAAGGAAAGCGGGGACTGGATCAAAGCCGACAGAGAGGAATACTATTCCGTGACCCCTTCCCGTTCGATCGTGGATGCGGTGATGGCGCGGATTCTTTCCGAGGAAAAATGGGCAATCCCCATTGGCAGAAAAATTTTTACCGTCACGGCCAAAATGAGACGCCTGGGTGCCAGCGCAGCCGTGATTCTGCTGATGCTCTTTTCCTTTACGTTATACCTGAATTCCAGCCCTGCCGAACAGGCCAATGCGCTTGTCATCGACGGGGAATTGATGGAGATCGGCAACGCGAAGACCCAGGTAATTTCCTCCTCGATGCAGTCCGAAGACGACGGAACCTACGTCGTGGAGGTCGGTCCCCATTTCGGGCAGGAGGAGCAGTTGGCGAGTGCGACGGCTTCCATCATTCCGCTGGCAGCGGATCCCGTCAGCAGTGAGCCTTCCAAGCCCAACTACAGCATAGTCTTCAGCGTTTTCGGAATTCTGGTCACCGTCATTACCATGAGTTGGCTGACTCGTGTATAATGAGGAAACAGGATTGCAGCCAAAAGACCGTCCCCGGACGGTCTTTTCAGACTGTATGGGGACTTTCTGTATGGGGACTTTGCTTGCAGCGCATGGAACGAGAGGATGAGGTGAACAGATGCCGAAAGAATGGCTGTACGTGATCGATGAGGCCCTCAAGCGAATTGAACATGACGAAGTGGAGCTGGGAATCAAGGCTCTGGAAAAGGTTCAGGAACACGGCAAGGATTTTCCCGACGTGATGATGTATCTGGCGGAAGTCTGGTACCAGTTGGGCCATTTGGACAAAGCTGTCCAGCTGTTGACCAATCTGCTTCGGGATCATCCGGAGATGGATGCGTCCATGCGGCGCGAGTGTCAGATGTCGTTGGCGGAAATCGCGCTGGATACGGGTGAATTTGAAACCGCGGAGCAATTATTGTACGAATGCAAGGATGCAGGGGTGGATAACCTCCGTCTGGATCTCCTGCTGGCTGACCTGTATTCCCTGCAGGACCTGGACGAGGTGGCGGTCAAGTACCTGGAACAAGCCCGCCAAAAAGATCCGGAAAACAAGGAAATCCTCGCGGCTCTGGGCAATCTTTACTTTCGTCTCGGGCATGACGGAGATGCGCTTCGCTTGCTGGAACAGGCAGGAGAGCACAGTCTCGACCTGCTGATGACCAAAGGGCGTTCGCTGGCGCAAAATGGGCAATTTGAAAAAGCCTATCAGGTCTTTCATCAGGCGCTGAAGCTCGAACGTTCCACAGAAGCGTTGTTTGCCTGCGGCATGATGGCCTACCATCTGGGCAAGCTGGAAGAAGCGCTGGAACACGTGAACCAACTCCAGGCCCTGGATGAAGAATACGTCGCGGCTTACCCGCTGGCCGCAGATATCTGCCTCGCGCTGGGAAAAAGCGAAAAGGCGATTGAGGCGCTGAAAAATTACGTGGATTTGTCAGGTTTTGATTTGAATCAGATTAAACGGCTGATCACCCTGTTGACGCAGGCTGGCCGTTACGATGAGGCGAAGAAATACCAGGAGCTTTACGATCAGTGGAACGATCAGCCGGGCGACGAACTGGAAGATTGAGCAGACAGGAAGCCACATGTGTGGCTTCCTGTTTATTTTTCCGCTTATTGGCAAAAATGAGGGGTAGCAGACAATTGTGAAGAAGGGATGCACAGATGAACTTGGCTGAGATTTTGGTCTATACCGATATCCGGCAGCTCCATCAAATTGCCAACCATTACGGATGCAACTGCAACCCTCATTCCAAAAACGAGTTGATTACCTCGCTTATATCCAGTTTGCGGCATCGGTCGACCATCGCCCAGGAGGTGGAACAGCTTTCTTCGGAAGAGACGCATTTCCTTCTGCTGCTCTTTCTTGACAAGCGCACCGTGATGTCACTGGAAGACCTGCTGGCCAAGGCGGGAATCGCCCTGGCGGCAAGTCCCGAGCAGAAGCGGGAGGAAGCCAGGCGTTACGTGGCGCAAGCAATGAAGCGCGGATGGGTGTATCCGGTGAAAAACAAGACAGTGGGGGAGTACCAGATCCCGCTGGACATCCGCGAACCATACCTGCAGGCCTGGCTGGAGAAGTGGCGGCAGCGGTACGGTCCGTCCATCGTTCAGGAATTGGCTTGTTACCGCGACGAAGGCACCGCACTGTGCGAGGATATCCTACAATTTCTGCAATTCCTGCAGCGCGAACCCGTTCCGCTCACCACGGAGGGGGGAATGTACAAACGGCATCAGCAACAGCTGTTTCAATTCCTGAGTGTCAAGGAAGATCCTCTGCCTCCGCAAAAATGGCGCTTTGGGTACGGGTATCACTTCGATCTGTATCCGGATCGCTTCTCCCTGCTCTACGATTTTTGCTACTTCAACAGGTGGGTGGAAGAGAGGGATGGCAAGGTTTGGTTGAGCGAAGCAGGCAGAAACCGGCTGGAACAGAGATACGAGGATTCCCTTCACCACGAGCTGATACGCTTTTGGATGCGTTTGTACAAGCGCGCCATTCCCAATTTGCCGATGCTGGTCCAGTTGATCCCGCTATTGGCCACCGGAGGGTGGGTCAGCCAAACAGCGCTTGCGGAAACGCTGCTGGCGTGGATCAAGCCATTCTACTACGATGAACCGTCCCAGATCCTGAACAACAGAGTATGCAAGATGATGGTGCACCTGGGACTGCTCCGAGCCGGCCAGGACGACCAGGGAAACTGGTTGTACCAGGCCACGGCTGCGAGCCGGACATGGCTTCGCAAATACAACGGTTTTACCGAGACAACAATTTCATTGAAGTGAGGGATGGTTATGGAGTGGCTCAATTTCTATTCCAATACATACGGCACCAACAATCAGATGGTGTCAGGCCTGCTTTCGGAATTGGTGATTGACGAGCAAATGCGCATCTACCGGAAACGGGAGTTGTACCGGGAAATTGACGAGGCGCTGGCGAATCGGAACAGGGATGATTTCATCCGGCTTACCACGGAATTGAAAGAGATCATGGCTTACGAGCAATTGTAGCCGGATTGGGCGGACGCGCGGCGTTGCCTGTTCCGAAGGATTCGTGGTACGCTAGATTTGCCAAATCTGTGGAAGAGGTGCGTCGCTATGCAGTGGAATCCGAAAGAGTTTGAACGGTGGGAGGAGTTGCGGCAGTTTGTGGATACCGCGCTGCTCCCACTTTATTTGTTTCGTCCCGACTTGGAAATGGCCGATCACGTCCTGCGCATGAACTACCTGCTGAATGTCGCGGCCGGAATCGAGCGCCGCCTGAGGGGAAGAGTGCTGCTTTTTCCCTTGCTCTACCATTTTTCCAACGAATGGAACACGGAGGTGATGCCGCCCGGCTTTGCCCATCGCGTGCTGCTCTGTTTTGCCGGGGACCGTATTCATTTGCCCCAAAGCGGGGAGCGGTTGCTCGTCTTGACGGTGGGAGAGGAAGATCTGGATTCTTCTTTGCGTTTCGACGTAACCGTTGACGTCCTGTACAAGGAAGTGATTCGCCAGTGGCAGCAGGAGCAAAAGGCAAGGGCAGATCTGTCGATAGAGAAACCGGTTTCAGGCAATACTTAAAAAAGAGAGGCAAAAAATAGGGCAAATTTGACAAAATGGCAACAATATCCGAACGGGCGGGGATTCGCCATTGTCTAGCCAACTGGACATTCTTGACATTGGAATAGGCGTTAGCTATGATTGGACTTGACCTGGTGCATGTGTGTGAAAAACGTTAATTTCGCGCGATTTTGGAGGATAAGGAGGGAAAAGAGATGGGCGACAAACGTGAAATTTCCAGACGTACGTTTCTCAACTACGCGCTGATGGGAACGGGCGGTTTTCTTGCTGCAGGGATGATTACGCCAATGATTCGCTTTGCCATTGACCCCTTGCTGCAAGCACAGTCGGATTCGGGCGCCGTAGCTGTCGGAAGTCCGGACGATTTCGGTCCTGAGCCGAAACGTGTCGAATTCAAGGTACATACCAAGGACGGTTGGTATGAATCGGAAACCACGCTGTCTGCGTGGATCACCAAGAACGAAAACGGAGAGATTCTTGCCCTGTCCCCGATCTGCAAGCATTTGGGCTGTACGGTAGACTGGAATACCAACCCTGATCATCCAAACGAGTATTTTTGTCCGTGCCACTTGGGACGCTACACGAAAAACGGCGAGTTCATCATTGGCACGCCGCCGACGGCTTCCCTTGACGTGTATGAGACGGAAATCAGAGACGGCAAACTCTATCTGGGCGCCCTGAAAGCAAATCCTCGTCCGGGGGTGAGTGGTTAAGATGTTGCAAAAAATGTACGACTGGGTCGATGAGCGCTTAAACATCACCCCGATGTGGCGCGACTTGGCCGACCATGAAGTGCCTGAGCACGTGAACCCGGCACATCATTTTAGCGCTTTTGTTTACTGTTTTGGCGGTCTTACGTTTTTTATTACCGTTATTCAAATCTTGTCCGGGATGTTTCTCACCATGTATTACGTTCCGGACATCCTGAACGCGTACGAGTCGGTAAGGTACCTGCAAAACGAAGTGGCCTTCGGTTCCATCGTCCGCGGCATGCATCACTGGGGCGCGAGCCTGGTCATCGTGATGATGTTCCTGCACACGCTCCGCGTATTCTTCACCGGTGCCTACAAGAAACCGCGTGAACTCAACTGGGTGGTTGGCGTATTGATCTTCTTCGTCATGCTCGGCCTCGGTTTCACCGGTTATCTGCTCCCGTGGGACAACACCGCCTACTTCGCGACAAAGGTAGGTCTGCAAATTGCCGACTCCGTGCCGATCATTGGTCCGTACGCCAAAACGTTGCTTACGGGCGGTACCATCGTTGGTGCGCAAACCTTGACGCGGTTCTTCGCCATCCATGTGTTCTTCCTGCCGGCAGCGCTGTTTGCCCTGTTGGCGGCACACTTTGTGATGATTCGCCGACAAGGTATCTCGGGTCCGCTGTGATTCGTCTTCGATTTTAAGGAGGTAATAGCATGGCCAAACATGATAAAGATGCTACCTTCGTCGGAGACTCCCGGGTACCGGCGAAGCGCATTCCCAACATTTCCCCATCCTACTCCGAATTTCCGGGAAAAACGGAGCCGTTCTGGCCCAACTTCCTGTTGAAGGAATGGATGGTTGCTGCAGTCTGCCTGGTCGCGTTTCTGATCTTGACCGTATCGCATCCCGCACCGTTGACTGACAAGGCAAATCCGAACGACACTTCGTTCATTCCGGTGCCGGACTGGTATTTCCTGTTTCTCTACCAGTTGCTGAAATACCCTTGGGCATCCGGTGACTGGGTGGTCATCGGGATTCTGGTGATTCCGGGACTCGCCTTTGGCGCTTTGCTGTTGGCTCCGTGGCTGGATCCTGGCCCTGAGCGCCGTCCGTCCCGCCGCCCGGTAGCGACCGGTTTGATGCTGACCGCTCTGGTGGGAATTTTCTACCTGACGTGGGCAGCAGATTACGAGCATGAGCAAATGCTCCACCAAAATGGAGGAGGGAGCGGGGAAGCACCCCCTGCTGCTTCGGCACCGCCGGCGGCAGATTCCGACAGCAGTTTTACGGCAGACGCGATCTGGAAAGAGCAAGCCAGTTGCATGGGTTGCCACGGCAACAACATGGAGGGCGGCATGGGACCGAACCTGCAACAGGTTGGAAGCAGATTGGATGCCGCACAAATTGCTGACATCATCAAGAACGGAAAAGGCTCCATGCCAGGCGGCCTGATTAAAGATGATGCAAAAATCCAAGAGCTTGCGGAGTACCTGGCAAGTTTGAAATAAGCTAGTAAAGAAAAAGCTGACTGACGTTGAAGTCAGCTTTTTCTTTAGCGGCGTTAACAGCAGGAGAAGATGAATATGATCTGGATATGGGAGTGGTTACGGCAATCATTGCGAGAACGTTGGTTTCTCTGGACGCTGTTTGTCGTAAACCTGCTTGGAACCGTTTACGGTTTTTACTGGTACCGCAACCAACTGGCAGAAACACCTGCATATTTGCGTCTGTTCGTCCCGGACAGCCCGACTGGCAGCGGCTTGTTTACACTCGTCCTCCTCACCTACTTGCTGGGCCGTAACCTTCCGATTCTCGAAGCATTGGCGGGAATTACCAATTTGAAGTACGGCATTTGGGCGGTAGGCGTCATTATCACGGGCTGGATCATGGGTGACGAAGTGAACGGGACGGATGTCATGCTGATTCTGTCACATGCGGGAATGGCCATTGAGTCTGTCATATACGCCCGGTTCTTCAAGCTGAGCATCCTGTCATTGGGAATTGCTGCGCTGTGGACGCTGAACAACGACTTCTTGGATTACGTCATGGATATTCATCCATGGCTGCCGGCCGAGTTGGAACCCTATGATGGAATTGTTGGGTTGTTTACGGTATTGCTCAGTTTGTTATCCATTTTCACCATCTGGTTTACAAATCAGTTGTTTATCAGAAACAAGGTCTAATCTTGTCCTCCTTTCCATACGTTGTACCAGGGAAAGGAGGTTATTGCGTGAGGAAAAACATCCGCTATCTGTCGCTGTTTCTGGTGATCGGCCTGTTGTTGTCCTGGCCCATCCACACCTTGTACAGCAAACTGGATAGGCCGGAAGCAGAGAAAAAGCTGCTGGAAATGGACCGGATCGCAAGCGAGCTTGTTGACCGCGTCCGAGCGGGAGATCTGGCTAGGGCGCAGGAAAGCATCCGAGAGCTTGCGGAACGTTTTCCGCAGCAGTCGCTTCCGTTGCCCATCCGGATTGAAAGCTTGAACGCCATCACCCAATCCATTCTTGCAGCCAAACAAAGCATTCTATCCCCGCACATGAGCGAAGATCAGATGCTGTGGGACGCCACACGCGTTCGCATTGCCATTGACGCCTTGATCCACCGCCAGCAGCCGCTTTGGAAAAGCTATTACAGCGCTTTTCTGACGCAGATGCAAAATCTGCAAAAGGCGGCGGTTGAGCGGGATTTCAAGACGTTTCACGAACAGTTTGACGAAAACTACCGCCTTTACCTGGTGCTCAAACCGGCGATGAGCGTTCAGTTTCGCGAAACGGACCTGCTGGAAATATCGTCCGCATATGATCGGATTTACAAAGAGGTGCGCAGCATGGAGAAGGACTGGCAGTTGATTCGCAAGTCGCTGCGCGATTTGAACAGCCTGATGCAGAAAGCGTTTGTGGGCGAAGACACCAGCGCGTTTGCTCGTCTGATGATGCGGCCGGATTCGCCCGTGTGGATTGCGGGCAGCATCGTGATCGCCCTGCTGCTTTCCCTGACGTATGTGGCCTATCGCAAATACCAGGCGGAGTTCAGTTCCCGATGACCTTGACGCAACAAGAAAACACCCTGCCGCATGCGGCAAGGTGCCGGCCAACCGTCCATTCGTCACTCGCGGATGGGCTTTCTGTTTTCATCCAGGGTGAAACCTTCTCCCAGCACCTCGTGGACGTCGTTGACAATGAGGAAGGCGTGCGGATCGATTTCCTGGACGATGTTTTTGAAGCGCATCACTTCATTGCGGCTGACAACCACGTAGACCACCTTCTTGGCTTCGCCGGAGAACGCTCCCTTTCCTGAAAACAGGGTGACGCCGCGGCCCAGTTCAAGAACCTGTTTGGCGATCTCGTCGGCATGGTCGGAAATGATGGTCAAGGCTTTCGCGGCGTACGCAACTTCCTGGAAGAAATCGATCACGCGGGCGGCGATAAAGACCAGGACCAGGGTATACATGGCGCTTTCCAAGTTCAGGTAGATGAGGGAAGCGCCGATGACCAGAATGTCGCCGAGAAACAGCGTTCTGCCCATGCTGATGCCCCAGTATTTTTGCAGAACTCGGGCGATGATGTCGACGCCGCCGGTGGTTCCTCCGGCGCGGAAGATGATGCCCAGTCCCACTCCGATCAACACGCCCCCGTACAGAGAGGCAAGCAACCGATCGTCCATCGGCAATGGCAGGACATTGTCAAAAATGGAAAGGAACAGCGACAGAGAGAGCGTCCCCAGTATCGTATAGAAGAAAGACATACGTCCGAGGATTTTCCAGCCGAGGAGGAATAACGGCACGTTGATGAGCAGGTAGACCATCCCTTGGTCCACAGAAGGAAACAACAGCTTGATCAGGATGCTGATCCCGGTAATTCCACCTTCCGCCAGGTTGTTCGGAATGTTGAAAGTGTTGATACCAAATCCCATGATGGCCGAACCGATGATGATTGCGATGACACTCTGCACGCGAAATTTCATGGCTTCCTCCTGTTTGCAAATAAGTAAGCGCAAGCCGGGTTGGGATTTTCCCTTCGCCAGCGGCTTGCGTGTGCTCTATGCATTATAACGAATGCGGCCTTTTGCTGTCCATATCCTGCCAGTGCGAGTTTCCGATTTGGCAAACCCCGGCTTTTCGGTTAGGATAAGAGAAAGAAACATAGAGCATGCAAAGGAGTGGCCGAATGGAACACCGGAAAACCTTGTGGGACATTCAGCAGGAAGTGGACCAGTACATATCGCAGTTCAAGGAAGGGTATTTTTCTCCCCTTGCCATGATGGCCCGCATGACTGAAGAGGTGGGTGAACTGGCGAGGGAGATCAACCACTATTACGGTGAAAAACCAAAGAAAAAGGACGAGGCCGAAAAATCGGTGGAGGAGGAACTGGGCGATGTCTTTTTCATCGTCCTCTGTTTTGCCAACTCTCTTGGCATCGACCTGCAGGAAGCGTTTGACCGTATTATGCACAAATTCAACACGCGCGATAAAGATCGTTGGACGAGAATAGAGGAGACGAAGTGATGGAAAAGCAAATTCGTGTAGCAGTAGCGGGGGCAAATGGACGCATGGGCCGGGAAGTGGTGGCCATGCTGGAGAAGGATGAGCAGTTGTTGTACACGGGCGCCCTTGACACGCGGGCAGCGGAAGAGGAAGTAAGGGCCCGTCTGGATGAGATGAAACCTGATGTGCTGGTGGATTTTACGACACCGCACAGCATTTACAAAAACATGGAACTTTGCCTGGCACACGGCATCCGGCCGGTTGTGGGGACGACGGGGCTGACCGCAGAACAGCTGGATGAGATGCGCAAGCGCTTTGCGGAAGCGCAGCTGGGCTGTATCGTCGCGCCCAACTTTGCCATTGGGGCCATTTTGTGCATGAAATTTGCGGCCATGGCGGCAAAGTACATGCCGGATGTGGAGATCATCGAACTCCACCACGACAACAAGCTTGATGCGCCAAGCGGCACCGCGCTGAAGACCGCGGAGATGATTGCCGCGGTTCGCCAGGAAAAGCAGCAGGGCCATCCGCAGGAAAAAGAGACCCTGGCTGGAGCGCGCGGCGCCAACTACGAAGGTTTTCGCATCCACAGCGTCCGCTTGCCGGGATTGGTTGCGCACCAGGAGGTTTTGTTTGGAGCGACGGGACAAACCTTGTCCATTCGGCATGATTCCATCAGCCGGGAATCGTTTATGCCGGGCGTCAACATGGCCATCAAGGCGGTCATGAACTTGTCCGGGCTGGTTTACGGTTTGGAGCATTTGATCGATTAAACATTTGCATAACGCCTGGCTAAAAAGGGAGAGGTTTGCGTGAAAATCGCCTTGATCGCTCACGATCGCAAAAAGGAAGAGATTGTTCAACTTGCAGTGGCTTACAAAGCGATACTGGCAAATCACGAATTGTACGCAACCGGGACGACCGGACAGCGGATCATCGAGGCTACCTCGCTTCCGGTAAAACGGTTTCTTTCCGGGCCGCTGGGGGGAGACCAGCAAATTGGCGCGATGGTGGCCGAAAATGAGATGGATCTGATTATCTTCTTGCGCGACCCGTTGGCGGCTCAGCCGCATGAACCGGATATACAGGCGCTGTTGCGGCTGTGTGACGTGCATAAAATTCCCGTTGCCACCAATCTGGGAACGGCCGAAATCCTGCTTCGCGCTCTGGTGCGGGACGGACTGGACTGGCGCAAACTCATACACGAGGAGAAATAAAGCATGAACCAGCTGGACATTTTGGCGATTGGAGCCCATCCGGACGATGTGGAAATCGGGGCTGCGGGAAGCTTGCTGCTGGCAGCGAAACAGGGACAACGCGTCGGGATCCTGGATCTGACCTATGCGGAGCTGTCCTCCAACGGCACGGTGGAGCGAAGGCAGCAGGAGGCGGCCGCTGCCAGCCGCCTGTTGGGATTGGCGGACAGATACAACTTCGGGTTTCCGGACCGCGGGCTTGAACCTGTGCGGGAAAGTGCGATCAGCCGCATCGTGGATCTGATTCGCCGCACCCGCCCGCGCATTGTGCTCGCTCCCTACTGGCAGGACCGCCATCCCGACCACGAAAGCGCAAGCCGCATCGTCCGCGAAGCGGTGTTTTCCGCCGGCATACGCAAGTATCAAGCGAACGATTCCGTTTCTGCCTACAGACCGCAAAAACTTCTCTACTATTTTATCAATTCCGCTGTCACGCCTCAGATTGTTGTGGACGTGACCTCCGTTTATCCGGAAAAAATGAAGGTGCTGCGCTGCTACCGCAGCCAGTTCGAGTTGGAGGAGGGTAGCGTGGAAACGCCGCTGACCAACGGCTATCTGGAAATGGTGGAATACCGGGAAAAACTCTTTGGTCAGCAGGCGGGGGTAACCTATGCGGAGGGCTTTGTCAGCGCTTCGCCGTATGTACTCCCCAGCTTGTGAGAAGGAGTGACAACCGCACAATGAATATTGGAATCACGTGTTACCCATCCCTGGGAGGATCAGGGGTCGTGGCGACGGAACTGGGAAAACTGCTTGCGGAACGGGGACACAAGGTGCATTTTATTACGTCGGGGGTGCCTTTTCGCCTCGGCTCCTTTCACCCGAACATCTTTTTCCACGAGGTGGAAGTGAACCATTACGACGTATTCAAATACCCCCCTTACGATCTCAGCCTGGCCAGCCGGATGGCTCAGGTGGCAAAAAACGAGCAACTGGACTTGTTGCATGTGCATTACGCTGTTCCGCACGCTCTGTGCGCCTACCTCGCCAAACAAATGGTCGGGGAAAAGCTGAAGATCGTCACCACGCTGCACGGGACAGACATCACCGTTTTGGGATATGATTCCAACCTGAGCGATCTGATTCGGTTCGGGATTGAACAGAGCGATCTGGTTACCGCCGTGTCCAAGGACCTGATTCGGCAGACGAAAGAGTTGCTCGGTGTGGACAAGGAGATCATCCCGGTTTACAATTTCGTCGACAAACGGCGGTACTATCCCAAGGACGTCAGCCATTTGAAAGACGGATTTGCGCCCAACGGGGAAAAGATTCTGATGCATATTTCCAATTTCCGTCCGGTCAAACGGGTTCCCGACGTCATTCAGGTATTTGCCAGGGTTCGCGCCCGGATGCCGTCCAGACTTCTCTTGATCGGGGAAGGTCCGGAGATGGCGGTGGTCCGCAGAATGGTGGAAGAACTCGGGCTTGCGGAGGATGTCTTCTTTTTGGGGAAACAGGAAGACGTGGCCGAGGTGATCTCCATGGCCGATCTCATGCTGTTGCCCTCTTCCAAGGAAAGCTTCGGGCTGGTGGCCCTGGAGGCGATGGCTTGCGGTGTCCCGGTTGTGGCGACGAGGGCAGGCGGCTTGCCGGAAGTGGTCATCGACGGCGTCTGCGGCCTGCTTTTGCCCATCGGGGACGTCGACGGAATGGCGGAGGCCGCGCTGCGCCTGCTTCAGGATGAAGCGATGTACCGCTCGTTTTCGCAAAACAGCATCGAACGTTCCCAGACGATGTTTTGCCACGAGCTGATCACACACCAGTACGAACGTTTGTATCAACAACTTTTGGAGGGAAGTGCTTCCTGCTAGAAGCGCGGATTCCCGGCTTTCAGGAACTGATGCAGTTTGGCCATCAGGATGAACAGCCCGTACAGCACTCTCATTGCTTGCCCTCCTTTCCGGGAAGGTGTGAAAAACAGGAGTGATTGCCAATGGGGTATGAACAAGCGGTCCGAATCCTGCAACGATTGGAAGAACACGGCTTTGAAGCCTATTTCGTGGGCGGCTGTGTCCGGGACTGGCTGCTGGGAAGAACCGTTCACGATATTGATATATGTACGAATGCCCATCCCGGCGACGTCATTTCCCTGTTTCCCGACCATGTGCCGACCGGTTTGAAACACGGGACGGTTAGCGTGAAAATGGAAGGGAAACTGTTTGAGGTGACCACGTTCCGTACGGAAGGCAAGTATGAGGATTACCGCCGGCCGAAAGATGTCCGGTTTGTCTCCGATCTGAAGCTGGACCTTCAGCGGCGGGATTTCACGATCAACGCAATCGCGATGGATCTGAGGAAAAATCTGCACGATCCTTTTCACGGGCGGCAAGACCTGGCCGCCCGCCTGATCCGGGCGGTAGGCGATCCCGGGGAACGGTTTCGGGAAGATGCCCTGCGGCTGCTGCGCGCTGCCCGCTTTGCCGCCCAGTTGAATTTCCGCATTGAAGGCCGGACGCTCGCGGCGATGCAGGAAGCGGCACCGCTGTTGGGCCGCATCGCCGTGGAACGGGTTCGCGAAGAGCTGAACAAAATGCTGGACAGCGCATATCCGCAGCGGGGCTTTGAAATTGTGCGGGAAACCCATTTGCTCTGCGCCCTGCCGTGGCTTTCGGAGTTGTTCGCCAACGCTTGCGCGGAAAGCTGGCGGCTGATCCATCTGCGCACCCTCGCGCAAAAATGGGCCCTTTTCTTCTTTGCCGCCCGCTGTTCGGCGGCGGAAGCCCGGATGGTGTGCGAACAATTGCGCATGTCAAAGCGGGACACGAATGAAATCGGCCTCTTCGTCGAATGCCTGCAGGAACTCAAGCCCCAATGGGACAAACCCGAAAAAATCGGCTGGGGAAAGCTGCTGGTGCAAAGGGGCTTTGACGTTTGCGCCAATCTGGACACTCTGCTTCAGGCGTGCTGGTGGAGGCAGCGCGATGGGCGCTCCACCCGCGAGCTGGAGCGAACGTATAGGGAGATGCCGGTGAAGACGGAAAAAGAGCTGGCGGTGAACGGACGCGATTTGCAGAAAGCCCTGGACAAACAGCCGGGAGAGTGGATTGCCCGCGTTTTGAAGCATCTGCTGGAACAGACCGCGCTGCACGGGCTGCCCAACGAGCGGGAGATCTTGATGGAAGCGGCGAGAAACGAGGTTATGCGCAATGAATATTAAACAAGCGATCCTGGAGGCGTTTCGCAGATCCGCGGGAGGTTTTGTTTCGGGAGAGGAGCTGAGCCAGCTTTGCGGCTGTTCGCGGACAGCGGTCTGGAAACATATCGGGGAGTTGCGCAGCGAAGGGTATGAGATTGAGGCGGTGCGCAAGGCAGGATACCGCCTGGTGCAGGCTCCCGACCGGCTTTCCGCGGCGGAAGTGTTGGCAGGTCTTTCCACAACCCGCATCGGCCAACGCGTCCACGCCTATGACGAAGTTGTCTCCACGCAGCTTGTCGCCCACGAAATGGCGGCGAAGGGAGCGCCGGAAGGAACACTTGTCCTTGCTGAAATGCAGACCGGCGGCAAGGGGCGACTGGGGCGCCAGTGGCACTCGCCCCGGGGGACGGGCATCTGGTTCAGCCTGATTGTCCGCCCGCACATACCTGTGCCGAAAACGCCGCAGATGACGCTTTTGACAGCTGTGGCCATGGCGCGCACGATTGCGGAGGAAACCGGCCTGAACGCGCGGATCAAATGGCCGAACGACCTGTTTATCGGCGGCAAAAAGGTCTGCGGCATCCTGACGGAACTGCACGCGGAGGCGGACCGGGTCCATTATCTGGTCATCGGGATCGGCGTCAACGTCAACAGTGAAGCGGAGGATTTTCCGCAGCCGTTGGCGCCGATTGCCACCTCGCTGAAAATCGAAGCGGGGAGAAAAGTGGATCGGGTGCGCCTGCTGCAGCGCTTTTGCGCGAATTTTGAGGAAAGTTACGACTTGTACCTGAAGCATGGCTTCCAGCCGATCAAGGAAGCGTGGGAGTCGCTTTCCTGGACGATCGGGCGCTGGGTGAGCGTGCAAACGGTCTCCCAGCAGCTGAAGGGGCGCGCCGTCGGTCTGGACGACGAAGGTGTCCTTGTGCTGGAAGACGAAGCGGGAAACCTGCACAAAGTGTATTCCGCCGACGTCAATTATGATGCAAATCGGTAAATCATCTGCTATACTCCAACTTGGAAGCTGTATCCTTGATGGAACGGCAATCCAGCTGTATGGTTTCTCTTGAATTTGCACAATCCAAAAGCATAACACAACAATCTGCTCAGAGCCTGCAAGGACCGAGACAGAAGGTTTTCCCAACTTGCAAACGGACGTTTCCTGTCTTTTTGGCAGTGGACAACCCTCTCCCGTTTTCGGCGAGAGGGTTTTTGTTCATGTCCGCCTGCAGGCCTGGCATGACACGAGGTGAACTGGATGGCACAAGCAAAGCAGGTGACGACAGCCCTGATCCGCAAGAAAAAAGAGACAGGGACTCCCATCACGATGATAACCGCCTATGATTTTCCTACCGCCAAACTGGTGGAGGAAGCGGGAGTGGACATGATACTGGTAGGGGATTCGCTCGGCATGGTGGTGCTGGGCTACGATTCGACGATCCCCGTGACGATGGAGGACATGATCCATCATACAAAAGCGGTGACGCGGGCAGCCAAACGCAGCCTGGTCGTGGCCGACCTGCCTTTTTTAAGTTATCACAAATCGGTGGAGGAAGCGGTTGCCAACGCCGGGCGGCTGATGCAGGAAGGATTGGCCAAAGCGGTCAAAATGGAAGGCGGCAGCGAGATTGCCCCGGTTGTCCAGCGCTGTGTCCAGGCGGGCATTCCGGTGGTGGGCCATATCGGGCTTACCCCGCAGTCGGTTTACCAGCTTGGCGGCTACAAGGTGCAGGGGCGCGATCTGGCGGCAGCGCAAAAGCTCATGGCTGATGCCATCGCGCTGCAGGAGGCGGGCGCATTTGCCGTCGTACTGGAATGCGTGCCGGAGGAAGTGGCAGGAAAGATCGCCAAGGAGCTGACCATTCCGGTGATCGGCATTGGCTCGGGAGCCGGCTGTGATGGACAGGTGCTCGTCTTTCACGATCTGGTGGGATATGCTTCCCAAATTGCTCCTTCGTTTGTCAAGCGATATGCCGATGTGGGCGGGATCATCCGCGAGGCCGTTGCCCAATATGTGCGGGATGTGGAAGCGAGAGCGTTTCCAGGGCCGGAACATGTGTTCCATGCCGCGGAGGATACCATCAAGCAGTTGTACGGAGAGGGAGCGGAAGAACAATGATGCAAACCTTGCAGCAAGTCGACACGATCGCCGGGGTGAGAGCCCTCGTCGCAAAAGCAAAACAGCAGGGGAAGCGGATTGGCCTGGTGCCGACCATGGGATACCTGCATCAGGGACATCTGAGCCTGGTGGAGGCAGCCAGGAAAAGATGCGATCTGGTCGTGATGAGCATTTTCGTCAACCCTTTGCAGTTCGGGCCAAACGAGGATTTTGAACGCTATCCCCGCGACATGGAGCGCGACCGGAAAATGGCGGCAGAAGCAGGGGTGGACGTGCTGTTTACCCCGAGCGTGGAGGAGATGTATCCGAAGCCGCCTTTGACCAATATTTCCATATCCGGTGTGACTGCGCCCCTGTGCGGCAAATCGCGCCCCGGCCACTTTGACGGGGTGGCGGTTGTCGTCATGAAGCTGTTTCAGATCGTTCAGCCCGATTTCGCCTTCTTTGGCCAAAAGGATGCGCAACAGGTAGCCGTCGTCACGCAGATGGTTGCCGACTTGAACGTTCCGGTGGAAATCGTGCCGTGTCCGATCGTTCGGGAGCCGGACGGCCTGGCGATGAGTTCGCGAAACGTCTACCTGAGCCCGGAAGAGCGGGAGCAGGCGCTCGTCTTGTCCCGCGGGCTGCGGATGGCGGAACAGTGGATCCGGGAGCGGGTGGCGCCCGAAAAGATCTGCGCACGGTTGCGGGAGATGATTGAGCAAATGCCGCTCGCATCCATTGATTACGTGGAAATTCTCCATTATCCGGAGCTGACCCCCGTGGCAGCGCTTGAGCCGGGCCGCACCATTATTGTCGCGCTGGCTGTTCGCTTCGGCAAAACGCGCCTGATCGACAATCTGATTGCCACGGTGTAACACGCTGGAAAACAGGAACACAAACACGCTGGGGGAGGAAGCAAGACCATGCTGCGGAACATGATGAAAGCCAAGATCCACCGGGCCACGGTAACGGATGCCAATCTCAACTACGTGGGAAGCATTACCATCGACAAGGACGTGTTGGATGCCCTTGACATCTTGCCGAACGAGAAGGTGCAAGTGGTCAACAACAACAACGGCGCCCGGCTGGAGACCTATGTGATCGCCGGAGAACCGGGCAGCGGCGTGATCTGTTTGAACGGGGCGGCGGCCCGGCTGGTGCAGAAAGGGGATGTCGTGATCATCATCTCCTACGCCT
>ERZ777010.1212-NODE-1212-length-18180-cov-10.014014_pt1 | contig 18180 bp, 15 predicted proteins | sample MGYA00374963_ERZ777010 | MGnify/ENA primary metagenome ERZ777010 (study PRJEB29309, sample SAMN06268256) | bioreactor metagenome | isolation source: Joint BioEnergy Institute, California, USA | place: USA:Joint BioEnergy Institute, California, USA | collected...
CCACGACGGAACGACTGATCATGTGAATGCCTCCCTGGCTCCCATTGCCGGACGATCCGGCGCCCCAAGTGCCCCGCAGAGTAACCGGTGGCGAACCGGGCACGTTTAGGTCGCTGGACCTACTTCAGACAGAGAGGGATCGCAGCGCCTGGATACGACCGGCGTCTACGGGTGCGGTCCCGTCGATGCGCTCGACCGCTACGCCCACTGCCCCCAACATCTCGGTCGTCAGCCGAACTATGTCCGACACGGCTTCGAGATAGGCGTTGCGGACGTCGGCGGCTTGCGCCGCGATCCGCGCCGGCCAACCGGAGCGGTCGAGCCGTTCCCGGCAGACCTCCAGCGGGACGTCGACGACGAAGACGAGGTCGGGCCGGGGCATCGATGCCACATATCGAGCCAGGTCCGCTTGTTCATCGGGTCGCCAACCGTGCCCGAACACGGCGACGGCACGCTGGGCGAAGCCCTCGTCGATGACGAGCACGTCGTCGTCGCCCAATGCTCCGGAGGCGACCTGGAACTTCGCCCCGAGCTCGAAGATCCACCTGAGAACCCGCTCTTGGTCGGAGTCGCGGTCGGCCCGGCGTCGCTGGGCTCCGACCACCGTCTCCACGTATTCGGGCCAGCGCGTGACGAAACCGGCGACGGCCCGGACTCGGTCTGGGGCCCGCGCATACATGGCCTTCCACATCCGGCTCTCGGCGCTGCGGGCCCGGCGGGCGAAGAAACGTGTCAGCCGGTCGCGGGAACTTCGACCGAGGCCGAGACGTGCCGCCTCGTCGAGGGACCGGAGTCGGCCACCCGACCCCGACGAATCGGTCAGAGCCCGGGCGAGGGTCGACTTCCCCGACCCGGGAACACCCAGGAACTCAACGTGTCGCAACGATCTCTTCCCAGACTCTTCTCTTCGCCTCCAGCAGCACCTCGGGGTACGGCTGGGTGGCGTCGATCACGTGGACGCCCGGGCCAGGCTCGATCGCCAGGACGGCATCGGCTTTCGAGCGGTGGTCGTCGATCGGAAGGTCGTCTTTGCGTTCCCGCAGCGTTGCGAGGTCGGCGGCGAGCACCAGGATCAGGTCGGGCCGCGGGATGGCGGCGTATTGCCTGGCCTCCCACGGCTCCAGCGGGGAGCCGGACCCGCCCAGCCGCGGGCCGTCCATCGGCACCGGCATAGACCAGAACTCGGGGAGCGGGAACCGTTCTGCGATCACGACCTCGCCTCTGTCCGCCGCCCGCAGTCCCTCGGCGACGAGCCGCTTCCGCTTGTTGGCGAGATAGACCCACTTCAGGGCGTCGGTCACGGCGGCCAGCCGCTCCAAGCCGTCGGCACTTCCCCGCTTCGCCTCCTCCATGTTGCGGAGCAGGCTGCCGGGCTTGTTCAACAGCTTGAACACGAACCCCGACTTCGGCTGCCCCAGGTAGAGATGACGCACAGACAGCTTCCAGCGGAGCCACTTCGCCAGGTCCGTCGTGAGCCTCGACTTCCCGGAGCCGTCCGCGCCGACCACGGCGATGAACGGCGCACGGGTGGTGAGGCGCTTGGGCGGAATCCCCAGGCCGAGACGGCGGCCAGGCCGGGAGGATCGAACCCGCAGGGCACCCTTCAGCATCCAGGCCACGACGGTGGGCCGGCGCTGGTAGCGGCGCAGTCGGCGCATCAGCGATCGCTTCGCCCGGCCGACGAATCTCCAGTCGAGGGCATCCGTGGCGATCCGGCGATGGAAGTCCAGGACCTCCTCTTCCGACACGGGCAGGTCGAGACCCTCCATGGCCGACGAAAGGTCCTGTGGCTGCACATTGGACGCCAGCCAGCGAGCTTCGCGCCGGATGTTCGCGGGAGGGAATTCCGCCCGACCCAGCGCCGCATACAGGCGCTGGCGGAGGGTCGACTTGAAGGAGACACGCAGGTAGAAGACGATCGTCTCGCGCGCCGCGTCGGGGACTCGGACTCCGTGGAGCACCCGGGTGTCTTCGAGAAGCCACTCCTCGATCGGCAGATGGTGGTTCTTGACGAGCTGCTCGCCGAGCACCAGCCGATAGTGCACATCCAGCTGCGCGAGCGACCCGCTCGTGGGATCGAAGCCGAGGAAGCCGTCGCGTCCAGGGAAGGTCTTGGCGCGGGGAAGGGTCATCCTGGCGAAACCGAATTCCCTGACTACGGACTCGAAGAGGTCCCGGTCGCCGGGATCGACCAGCAGGTCGAGGTCTGTCTCTCCCCGCAGCGCGTCTTCGAGGTGCTCGTTGCTCTTCCAATGGGCGTAGCGCACTCCCCGCCGGTCCAACTCCGAGAGGAAGGCGACGACGCTGTCGAGGCGTACCGGGGTCATCGCAACCGCACCCGCTTGACCGGAGGGCCGGCTCGGAGGAGACGGTCGAGCGAAACGGGCTGGAGGCCCCGGCGCTCGATCTCGTCGACGAGCAGGCGTGTCAACGCTTCCTTGGTCACCAGCCCGCGGCTCTCGTCCTCCTGGCGCGAACCGGTGGCCGGCACGTCGTGCATCAGGACGATGGCGCCCGGCCGCAGGTTCTTGCGGGCGTTCCGCAACGGATCCTCGCCGGTGAGCCCTTTCCAGTCGTGGGTGTCGGCCGTCCAGGCGATCGACGTCATCTTCCCCACACGGGTGATCGGCACGCCTCGCCAGCCGTCGGCTCCGTAGGGCGGGCGGAACCAGCGGACCGGGACACCGGCGATGGCTTCCAGGTCCTTGCGAGCCGTGATCACCTCGTCGATCAGTTGCCGCCAACCCAGCTCCGGGAGCGGCCGGTGCGTCCTCGTGTGGAGGGCGATGGCGTGGCCCCGCCGACAGACCTCTCCGACGAGGTCGGGATGGCGCTCGGCCTGACGCGTGAGCATGAAGAACGTCGCTTCGATCCCGAACTCGTCGAGCACATCGAGCACGGCCGGGGTGACTTCGGGATGGGGTCCGTCGTCGTAGGTGAGATGCACGATCGGCTCCTCGGTGCGGACCTCGTAGATGGAGCCGAAGACGGCGTGGACCGGCCGATCCAACCGAAAGGACTTCGGGAGACGGGTCATCGAGCCGGCCATGCGCCTCAGCCCCTCCGCCGTCTGAGGCTGCGACTCACCTGCGATGCCACGCGCCTGAGGCCCTTCGAGCCCCGCACCCGGAGATAGGGCACGGCCAGGGGCTGTCCCCAGCTGCCGAGTGCGTTCCGCATCGCTTCACGGGCTGCCTTCACCGCCACCCCGTCGTGGCCGGCGTCGCTGGCCGCTCGCGCCAGGGAGTCCCACAGCACGAACCGCTGGCGCCGGGTCATCCCGCTCTGGTGCTTTTCGACCAGCTCGGCCGTTTCCTCGTGGGCTCGGGCCCTGACCTCCGAGCCGTGCGGGTAGCGGTAATAGAGGTAGGTGGCCTCGTCGACCGCGGCCAACGGAGTCGCCTTCGCGATGCGCACCAGCATGTCGGTGTCGGCTTTGCGATCGAACGACTCGTCCATCCCATCGAGCTCCTCGTACAGCGAGCGCTCGACGACCATCGTCGGCAGCAGCACGGGATGGGCGGTCATCACGACGAACGGGTCCACCCAGCCGCGGGGAAGCGGGCCCTTCTGGAACGACCTGCGCGTCCCGTCGACCGAGACCACCGTCACCCGCGTGTAGGCCGCCCGCGCCTCGGGCGTGTTGGCCAGCGCCGCCGTCAGGTTCGAGAAGTGCTCGGGAAGGATCTCGTCGTCGTCGTCCAACAAGGCGATCAGGTCCGTCTCGACGGCTTTCAGCCCGCGGTTCACCGCCACCCCGTAGCCGGTCTCTGCCAGATACTCGCCGGCGCGGCGTCTCGCTCCGGTGACGACGACATCGACATCGATCCCGTCCATCTGTGCGGACAGTCCCTCCAAGACCGACTCGACGAAGGCGGGATCGTCGGCGTCGACCACGACGCAGATCCGGTCGGGGCGCCGGACCTGGTTGGCGACCGACTCGAGGAGGCGTCGGATCTCGGGCCGGTCCCCGATCGTGGGCACGATGACGCCGAGGGTCTGGTCAGCCATCCCACACCGTCCCCGGCTCGACGGTGCGCCCCATCCGCCCGGCGAGGTGATCGCGGATGGCGGTGAGGTTGAGGCGCAGGTTCGCCCAGGCCAGGCGAGGCGAGATGACCAGGTTGACGAGAGGCTTCAGGATCCCCCTGCCCAGGGCGACACGCACTGCGGTCCCCGGATGCCCCGACTCCCGCAGGATCAGGAGCAGGTTGCGGAGGCTGTAGTAGCGGCGCCACCCAGGGTCGGAGACCTTGATCGACTTCTTGCGATGTCGGGCGACCGATACCTCTTCCGGAGGGAGGAGGCCGCGGGCGCGTTTGTCGGCTTTGCGCCTCGCCCACTGGTCCCCATCGGCGTAGAGGGTGAAGCCGGAGCGCACCAGGCGCAGCCCGAACTCCAGCTCCTCGAATCCGAAGAACAACTCCTTTCGGAAGACTCCGGCCTTGCGGATGGCGGCGATCCGATAGGCGGGCAGACCGGGCCCGGTTATGTGGTCGATCGGGACCGCCCCCGTGATCTCCGCATCCCCGATCCGGACGACCCGACCGGTCCTGAAGTCGAAGCGCCCTCCGCTGATGCCGACCGCCCCGGTCGCCGGGTCCTGTTCGACCATCCGGACGGCGAAGCGTTCCGCATTCTCGACGGCGTCGTCGTAGAAGGGCGGGTCGTCGTCGTCGAAGAGGAAGATCCAGTCGTCGGGGCCGGCTTTCGGCAACAGGCGCTCCATGCCCAGGGCGAAGGCACCGGCCGGGCCCAGGTTGTCCCCGGGGTCGACGTAGGTCGCCGCCAGCCCCTTGCCGACGTACTCGGCGACCAGGGCCGCGGCTTTCTCGTCGGAGCCGTTGTCCACCACGACGAGGTCGTCGAGCCTCCGCGTCTGACGGGCGAGCCGGTCGAGGCTCTCCGCGAGCCAATCCGGGCGACGGAACGTCGCCATGACCCCGAACAGTTTGGGGCGGTCAGACATCGAAAGGACAACCTCCTTCGGACCGCGGGCGATGACGGTGCGGTCCCCTACCCCGCCAGCAAGCTAGTCGCAGTTTCCGAAAAGGCGAGACCCCCTGGGTCGATAGCCCCCTAGAACTTCGACGAGTCACGGCTACTCTCACTCACGCAGCACGCTGCTTCCTCTTGGGGCGGGAGAATCTGGGAAACATGTCCGAACCTATCGTTGCGATCGAGCATCTGGGGAAGGTGTACGAGCCCTTCTCCCGCGGCATGCGCTTGCTGCTGCGCACGTCCGTGAAAGAACCGGTCGTCGCCCTCGACGACGTCTCGCTCGAGGTCCATCCCGGCCAGATCATGGCCGTGCTCGGCCCCAACGGCGCCGGGAAGTCGACCCTATTCCGCGTGCTGACCGGCCTCACCACGCCGACGACCGGCCGCGCCACGATCATGGGCCTCGACGCGACCCGCGACTCGGCCAAGGTGCGCCGCCTCATCGGCTTCATGCCCGCCGAGAACCGGACGCTCCTGCTGAGGCACTCGTGCCGGGAGAACCTCGCCTTCCACGGCCGGCTGCAGGGCATACCCGAAGCCCAGCTCCATGACCGGATCGACGAGACCTTGGAGACGGTCGGCCTGTACGAGGCCCGGGACCGCATCGGCTTCGCTCTGTCTTCGGGCATGCTCGCCCGTCTGATGCTGGCTCGGGCGATCCTCCACGAGCCCACCGTGCTGATCCTCGACGAGCCCACATCGGCGGTCGATCCCCTCGGGGCGTTCGAGCTGATCAGCATGATCCAGCGCATCGCCACCGAGCGAAACCTGGCTGTCCTGATCAGCTCCCACCGCCTGGACGAGGTGGAGATGCTCAACGACCATGTGGTGCTCCTCAACCGCGGGCGCGTCGTTTACTCGGGCCATCTGTCGTCGATGACCGCACAAGCGCGACGTCCCCGGATCGAGATCGTCGCCGAGAACGAGTCCGCCGCAGAGAAGCTCTCTTCGACGCTGAGCACCATCGACGGGATCGACTCCCTGCAGGTCGAAGGCAGCTCCGTGTTCGTCGCCACGGACCTGCCCATCGACGGGATCGTCCAGACCCTCAACGGCTACGGCGACCTCATCGTCTCCATCGGGCGTACGGCCCCGCGGCTGCGCGACGTGCTCGGCGAGATGCTCGGCTCGAACTCGGAGGCAAGCTAGATGGCGATCGCTCAACGCTCCTTCACGGGGATCCGCCGCATGGCCCAGGTCGCCGGGGCCTTTTTCAGGATCGACTGGATCGACCTGACCAACTACCCGCTGGCGTTGGCGATGAGGTTCCTCAATGCCTTCGTCCCGATCGTCACCTACCTGTTCGTGGCGCAGCTGGTCGACGGCGGCGGCGCCGACGTCGCCTTCGACTACTACACGTTCGTGGTGATCGGCATCGTGGCGATGGGCGCGCTCGCCGCCAGTCTCAACTCGTTCGGGAACGCCATGCTCCGGCTCGTCGAGCAGGGCCAGCTGGAGATGTTCCTGGTGGAGCCGGTGCCGTGGCGGAGCCTGCCTTTCGCCATGATGACCATGCCCGGGTTGATGGCGGTCGTGTTGGCGGTGGCGACCCTGGTGGCCTCTATCCCTCTCGGCGCCAGCTACAACTTCTCCGCCATCCCCTCGGCGTTCGTCATCTTGATGCTCGGGCTGGTGGCGACACTCGCCATCGGGATAGCCGGGGCCAGCGTCAAGGTGCTGTCGAAGCGGGCAGATCCGGTACTCGCCCTGTACAGCATCGCCGCCTCGATCCTCTCGGGCGCGTTCTACCCGGTCGAGCTGCTCCCCGATTGGCTGAGGGCGCTGTCGTGGGTGATCCCCCACACATATGTGATGCAGGCGCTCAGGCGTGTGTTGATGCCCAACGGCGAAGTGCTGCCGGGTCCCGACACGTCGTTCGCCATCATCGCCCTGATCGCCTTCTGTCTCGTCATGTACCCCATCGCCCTCTGGATCTTCGGCCGCACCCTCGAGTACGGACGGAAGATCGGAGCGCTCAGTGGCTACTAGCGTCGGAGCCGACCTGCCGAGTGACAACCAGACGCGGCTCTTCTCACTCGGGCGAGTGTCTCTCGTATCGCGATCCGATCTCGGCGATCTCTCCCCTAGATGGGATTCCCTCGTCGATTCGCAGCCCGTTCCCAACCACTGCCTCAAATCCTGGTGGATGAGGCAGGCAGCGCAGGCCGAGCCGATGTACCTGCTGGCGATGGACGGAGACGAGCTACTGGGCGGCTTGGCATTGGAGGTGGACCGTTGGCATGGCACGAGGCGCGCCCGCACCATCGGCCTCTCGCTCTGGCCGGCCCATTTCGACCTGGTCGCCGATCCGGCACGCGAACAGGAGGTGTGCGAGCTGCTCGAGCAGTGGCTCCGCTCGCGGCCACCCTTCGTGTTCGATTTCAAAGGGGTCAGCCACGAGGCCCGGCTCCTCGAGATGATCCCGGAGGACCTGCGGATCGACGAGGGCCACGGCTCCTACGCCATCCGGCGCCCCGACGGGGGCATGACCGAATGGCTCGAGACGATGTCGGCGAACAGGCGCAAGGACGTTCGCCGGGCCTTCAAGCGCCTCGAGGCGGCGGGGTGCCAGCTGCGAGTCGTCCCCCCCGCCGGAGCCGACCGAGCACTCGAGGACCTGCGCCGGCTCCAACACGCCCAGTTCGGCGACTCGTCGGTTCTCATCCCGGTGTTCGACCGGTTCCGAGGCGCAGTCGAAGTTCCCCTCAGGACCGGCGAAGCACAGTTCTTCGAGATCGTCGGTCCCGACGGGCGGACACTCGTCCTCGACCTGTGGATCCGGGCCGGCTGGCGGGCCGAGAGCTTCGCCTACGCCCGATCACCGGACGCTCCGGCGGGAGCAGGCAACGCCCTCCTGGCATACGTCGTCGATGCGGCCGACCCGTCGATCGAAGAACTCGACCTCGGCACTCATCATGGCACCTGGAAGCGAGGCTGGGCGCAGCTCCATCGCCGGTGCGTCGACGTGCGAGGCGCGTTCGGTGTCCGGCCGCGTCTCGTGACCCGCACCGTCGACCTGGCGGTCAAGGCCCTGCGGTTCGGCCGACGCATGAGGAAATGACCTGAGGTCCGTGATCGTGCTCTCGTCCGGTTCGCGAGAAAGCAGCACCCGCACCGCCGGTCTCCGGGTGGTCGAGTCCCGTGTGCTAGGAGAGCATCGCTCGGCGTGGGACCGACTAGCCGCCCAGTCGCCGGAGCCCACACACAGCCTGGCCAGCTGGTGGCTCGAGGCTGTCGGGGCGACCGAGCCGCTGTTCCTTCTCGTCTTCGACGGCGAAGGCCTCGTGGGCGGGCTCCCGCTCGAAGTCGAGCGATGGCGGAGCCTGCCGAGGTTCCGCGTGCTCGGCTACCGCATGTGGCCCACCGACTTCGACGTCGTCGCCGAGAGCTCCCGATACGACGCAGTCGTCGAAGCGATCGGCTCCTGGTTCCGAGCACGTGACGACTACCTCATCGAACTCCGCGGGCTGACCGGCTCCACCCGACTGCCGCACCACGCCCCACGGGGCGCCGAGGCCCGGCCTATCCCGCCGACCTGGACGGCTCCATTGGGGTCGGATATCGACGACTACCTGGGGTCGCTATCACGCGGTTTCCGCAAGGAGGTGGGGCGTCTTCGGCGCAAATTCACGAGGGAGGGCTTCACGACCGCCGTCGCCGCGCCCGAAGAGTTGCCCCAGGCATTGGCGACGCTCGAGGAGCTCCACCGGCTCCAGTTCGGCTCCGAATCGACCTTCTTGCCCTTCTTCGACCGCTTCTCCCGCGCCGCGGGGGAAGGCATCAGGTCGGGCCACATGCTCTTCCACACACTCTTCACACCCGAGGGTGTTCCCGTCGCGATCGATGTTTGGATACGAGCCGGTCGCCGCCTCCTCAACTACATCGGCGGCCGTCACCCCGACGGACCGACCGGAGCCGGCAGCTTCCTCATCGCCTCAGCCATCGAAGACGCCTACACCCGCGGCATCGACGAGATCAGCCTGGGCTCGGGGTTCGGCGGATGGAAGGAGCGCTGGGCGCCCGAGCGCCACGAACAACTGCTCCTGACCGGCGCCGTTGGCATCCGGGCGACCACGTACGTCAAGGTTCGAGACGCGGCCCTCGCCACGCGGAGGCTCCTGACGCCGAAGAGGCGCCGCGATGGATGATCGCCGCCGCGTCCTGGTGCTGGTGAAGGGGCTCGGCATCGGCGGGGCGGAGCGCCTCATCTCTTCCGGGTCCGCCTATTGGGACACCGACCGGTTCGACTACCACGTCGCCTACGTCCTCCCGTGGAAGGACGCCCTCGTCCCGGAACTGGAACGACGCGGGATCCCGGTCACCTGCATCGGCGGAAACCGAGGGTTCGACCCTCTGGTGCCGTTGCGGTGGAGGTCGCTGGTCAAGCGCTTCCGGCCCGATCTCGTCCACGCCCACCTGCCCACCGCGGGGATCCTCGCCCGCCTCTTCACCCGGGGACCGGTCGTCTACACCGAACACAACATCGCCAGCTCTTACAAGACGATCACTCGCCTCGCCAACCGGCTCACCTATGGCATGAACGCGGTGGCCGTCGCCGTGTCGGATGCGGTGCTGGAGAGCATCGCCGACTTTCCCGGCGGGCCTCATCGAATGATCGAAAACGGGGTGGCAGTCGAAGGAGGCACCGACCGCCAGGTGCCGGTGCGCGAGGAACTGGACATCGAAGATTCGACGGCCCTGGTCGTCCACGTGGGCAACATCCGCCCCCACAAAGGACACGCCACCCTCCTGGCGGCTGCGGAGCTGCTCTTCGCCGATCACCACGACGTGGTCGTCGTGTCCATCGGCGGGGAGAAGTTCCCCGGAGACCGGGACCGTCTCGAGACCGAGGCCCGCCAGCGCGGCATCGACGGGAGGATCCGATTCTTGGGCAGCCGGGCGGATGCCCTCGACTTCGTCGCCGCCGCCGACCTGTTCGTGAACCCTGCCGACGTCGAAGGCCTTCCCGTAGCGATCCTGGAAGCCATGGCACTGGGCAAACCCGTGGTCGCCACGGCGGTCGGAGGCGTTCCCTCGGTGGTCATCGACGGCGAAACCGGCCGACTGGTCCCACCCAAAGACCCCGCGGCGCTGGCGAAGACGATCGGGGAGCTGCTAGATGACCCGGCGCTCCGGCAACGGCTCGGCGGCGCGGCCCGGGAGCTGATCGAGCGGCGTTACAGCCTGGCCCGGATGGTCGAGCGGTACGAGAATGTCTACGACGAGGTTCTAGGGGCGGTGCGGCGATGAGGGCGGAGCTGGTGTTCACCACCGGAGTCGGGGTGCTGGCGGCGGTCGGCCTGGCCATGGCGGTCGGATTCGGGCTCATCGCCGGCCACATCGCTGTCCTCTTCGTCCTGAGCTGTGCGATCGCCTACCTGATCGGACGGAGGGTGGCGCTTCCGGAAGAACGGCGATGGCTGCCCGCGCTCCTGCTGTGGGCGATGGTCGCCAAGCTCATCGGGGCGTCGTTCCGCTACTGGCTCCTCTTCTCGATCTACGGAGGCACCGGCGACGCCGTGGAGTACCACCGGGCCGGAACCCAGATGGCTCACATGTTCAGGGAGCTGTCGGTACCCGCCGTCGACACCGTTCCGATCACCGGGAGCTTCGGGACCAAGCTCGTCGCCTGGATCACAGGCCTGGTGTACACCCCCTTCGAGCAGTCCATCCTGGGAGGCTTCTGGCTGTTCTCGGTCCTGGCCTTCATCGGCCAGGTGTTCCTGTATCTGGCGTTCAGGAACACCGCCGCGGTCCCGGGGTGGCGGAGGTATGCGTTCGTCGTCTTCTTCTGGCCGACCTTGCTCTACTGGCCGTCGAGTATCGGCAAGGAAGCCGTCATCATCTTCTTCATGGGCATCGCCGCCTGGGGGGCATCCCACCTCTACCGGCGTTTCAGGTTCGCGTGGCTCATCCCCCTGGGAGCTTCGGTGGCGGGGATCGGCTTGATCCGCATCCATGTCGCCGCACTGCTCGTGGGCTCGATCCTCATCGGGGCGGTGTTCGCACGCGGCCCGCGGGGTTTCGCCGCCGGTCTGAGGAGATTCGGCATGGTGGCTCTCGGGTTGGCCGCGATGGTGCCCCTGGCCTCGGGCGTCGCCCAGGAGTTCGGCGTGGCCCTCCAGGGATCACTCTCGATCGAGAGCCTCGAGCCGGCCTTCGACGACATCAGCACCCGCACCGAAGAGGGAGGATCGGCCGTCTCCGAGGGCATCATCACCTCCCCCGCCGACATCCCCAACGGCATCCTCAAGGTGGTGTTCCGTCCCCTGCCCAACGAGATCTCGAACATCCAGACCGCCGCCGCCGCATTCGAAGGGACACTCCTCATCGCCCTGATCCTCTGGCGGCTCCCCGCGCTGGTCAGGAACGCCGGCCGTCTGCGGACCCCCTACATGCTGATGTCGTTCGTCTACATCAGCGGGTTCATCTTCGCATGGAGCGCCATCAGCAACCTCGGCATCATCGCCCGGCAGCGCTCCCTGGTGATCCCGTTCATCCTGGCCCTCGTCGTCGGCCTGGGGTGGCGCGACTCGCTCGACGTCCGGCCCGGAGCCGTCCTCGAGCGCCGCCTCACGGACCCCGGTATCCGCGCAGGCGCCGCCGGACGGCCTCTTCCCAGCGAAGACCCCCTCGTATCCGCGAGTGGAACCAGCGAGTCCCATCGCTGAGCTGAACCGGGACGCGATACGCGAGGTGGGGATCGGCCAGCCGTGGGAAAGGCGGCGGCCCTCCGAGGAAGGCACGGTCGTATCTCCGTCGCACGGCGGGGTCGGCTGACGGCGACCAGTAGCCCCACGTGTAGGCGAAGTACCGGGGCCGAGTGCCCAGCCGCTCTTCGATCAACGCGTCCGATCTGTCGAGCTCTGCCTCGACCTCGGCCGGTGTCAGGTGACGGAAGTCCGGGTGGGTGTGCGTGTGGGCGCCGATCGTCATCAGACCGGAGTCGAGCATCTCTTTCACCATGTCCCAGGTGAGTGGTTCGGCGCCGGGATGCTCTCTGAGAGGCTCCCCCGTCTCCACCGGAGCAGTGGTGAGGAAGAGTGTGAAAGGCATGCGCCTCTTCTGCAGGAGGGGGAATGCCTCCTCGTACAAGGATCGGTACCCGTCGTCGAAGGTGAGGACGACGGAACCGGTTCCTTCGGCTCGCTCCAGAGGGACCACGTCGGCGTTGTCCGCCAGCCATTCGACATGGCTCCGGAATGCGTCGGGGGCGACTTCCATCTCCAGGTCCGACCCTCCCCCTACCTGGTGGTAGATCAGGATGCGGGGGCCGGGGAGGTCGGGCAGGAGGCGGTCACCGACCGCGAACACCGCCTTGGAGACCTGCCGAAGGACCCCGCTCATCCAGCAGGTTCGAGCGCCGACAACTCGCGGTCTGTCAGCACCGGGACCTTGATGATGCCGAGGCGCTGGAGGGGAGCCAGATTGGTCTTGATGCCCTGGTCCCAGCGAGGCTGCCACCCCATCGGCTGTTCCCTCTCGTCGAGCGACGGATACCAGATCCTCGACTCGGGACGGCTGCCGTCCAGCAGCCAGGCGATGGCCAGCCCGAGCTGGCGAGCATCTTCGATCTGCTCGTCGAGCTTGGCGACGGCGGCGTCGTCACCGACGACCTCCTTGCGGCGCCGGCGACGAGCCAAACGGTCGATCGCCCGGATCACGACGGAGTCGACGAAGGCCTCCATCCGCTGGCGTTCGAAGCGCTCCGCCGCCACCAACGCCGAGATCGTGCCGAGACGGCTCGTGATGTGCCACACCCTCGGCTCCCAGTTCTCCTGCTCGGCATGCAGCTGGAAGTAGCGTTGATCGACCCAGCGGTCGATGCTGGTCGCCACCTCGCCTTCCTCACCGGCAGCCAGGGCCTTGAGGAGGAGCTCTTCGAACTTGCCGGCGTCGGCACGACCCAGCTCGTTGCGGAACTCGTTGCGCAGACGCGAGCCCAGCGACGGGTGCCCCTTCCAGGTCGAAAGCGGGATGAAACCCGCCTCCTGCACCGCCGCGACCGTCGCCGGGTCGAGCCCGGAGTCGCCGTCGGCGAGAACCAGGGCGGTGACCCAGTCGACCAGGAACTGTTCGGCCTCGCTCACCACTGCTTCGGGAGCCTCCGACCGGAGGAGGTCGTAGAGGGCGTCCATCCGCGGTGGCGCCGACTTGGCAGGGGGCTCCCCGGACGGGACCGCAACGAGCGTCGGGCGATCGGACCGGGTCGCAGCCGCCGGCTCCCCGTCTTCGTTGTCCGCGCCGATCGCCGCTTGACCGAGCAGCTCCTCGACGCTCGTGTCCTCGTCGACGAACACACCCTCCGCGGACGCGGCCGCCGGCACGGAGGCAGGCTCAGCCGGCTCGGCCGATGGCCGGTGCGTGGCACCGGGCTCGATCTCGAGACGCTGCCGCCGCACCCGGTGCAGCCACTCGCGGAGGTGGTCGCCCGGACGCTGCAAGTAGGAGACGACGGGGGTGAGGACGAAAGAAGCCACGAGGTCGATCTGGCGGTAGGCCATCTCGTCGTGCAGCTCGAGGAGAGAGGTCCGGGTCGTCACGCCGGGGCGGGTGGCGACCAGCACCATGTCGCACCGGTCGAGCAGGGCCTGCGTGGTCGCCGAGCCGATCTCGTCGCAGAGGACGATCACGACGTCGCGTGTCTCCCGCAGTACGTCGATCAGATGGGAAACGGCCGGTCCGGCCAGGACGTCGACGGACACACCGGGCTCACCCGCCGAGATGACCATCAGGTCTTCCTGCGACGCCCCGTCGGACGACGACGCGCTGTCGACGAGCGAGTTGATCGTCTCCTCGTCGGCGTCGACCACCTCGTGCAGGGTGAAGGCGTGATGACGGAATTCGGGTTGGCGCCAGGCGGTGTCGAACGACGCGTCGATGAGCGCCGTCTGGACCGAGGTGCTGGCGAACGCCGAGGCGAGGTCGACACCGAGGGTGTGGGCGTCGTGAGCACCGACCCCCGAACGGACGATCGCGAGGACGAACTCGTCGCCTTTCGCCCTCGCCCTGATCGTCGACCTCATCAGCTGGATCGCCGACTTCCGCTTGCTGGAGCCCGACTTCAGATACCAGCCGACCCCGCCTCGGGGACGGGTGACGACCGAAGGCAGGAAGTGGACCGGGCCGGCATCGTTGGCTGTCCACACTGGCCCGATCAGCCTCTCCGAGAGGACCAACACGCCGAGGGAGAGGCCGAGCCCCACCACGAGGGCGGCCAATGCAGCCATCTCCACCGGGATCTTCGACGGCGTCTGTTCGACGGTCTCGATCGTCCCCAGGAGCGGCAGCCCCTCGAGGTCCGTCCGTTCGATGAGGAGGTTCTGGTACCTCTCCTCCAGGGCGTTGTACTGGCCCTGGAGCACCCGAAGCTGGGTCGCCTCTGGGGAGAGCGGATCGAGTGCCTGGGGAAGAGCGGCCAGCTCCGTCTCGACGTCGATGATCGCCTGCTGGACTTGCCGCAGCTCGGCCTGGAGCTCCGACTGGGAGGGTGCGTCCTCTCCCGTCGGGGGAACCCGGATGTCACGCTCCAGCGTCAGCTGCCTTGCCTCGAGGTCGGCGAGCAGCGCCTGGAGCTGGGACCTGCGGTCTTCGATCTCGGGATCTGCCTGCGTCGCCTCCATCAGCGCCGCGATCTCGCCCCGCACCGCGTCGAGCTTCGCCAGCGTCGACTCGATCTGACGGGTCAGCTCTCCTTCGATGTCGAACGGGTCCAGTTCGACGAGCCGTCGACGCATCTCATCGACGTTCGCCTCGGCCTCCGCCGCCGACGAGCCCGTCGCCACGAACGTCAGTCTCCCCAGGCCCGGATCGGCGGTGATGCTGAAACCGGGTCGGGCGAGGAACTCCTCGTTGGCTTCGATCGCCGCCAGGCGAGCGTCCTCCAGCTGGGTCTCGACGGATTCGAGGAGCTGCTCCCCGAGCACCTCCAGGCCCTCGACGTCGCTCACGAAGGTGACCGACGCCGTGGCCTGGAAGGTGGGATGTATGGAGTCGTTGCGGAGGTTGGTCGCCCACACCGCGGTGGCGACCGTGAGCAGCGTTATCGAGAGGACGGTGCGCCAGCGGTAACGCAGGATACGAAACGGTTTGCCTGCCATCAGATGTTTGCCTTCTCGGACTCTTCGAGTGTGATGACTTCGAAGCCATCCCATTCATGGGTGGCCAGATCTCGAAGCCCCTCGCGTACCCCCACCAGATCCTGCTCGGCCGCGAGCTGGTCGAGCAGAGCGACGAAATCATACATGGTGACCGGTCCCGGGGAAGGGGGCCGGGTGACCTTGATCCTCGGGTGGAGGGTGGGAATCAGCTCGCCGTGGGCGAGCGACTCCGAGAGCTTCTCTCCCGGCCGGGTTCCGACTATCTGGATGGCGATGTCCCGGTCCGGAACCAGCCCGGCCAGCCGGATCAGTCGCCGAGCCAGGTCGTAGATGCGCACCGGCTCGCCCATGTCGAGGACGAACACCTCGCCTCCCTCGGCCATCGACGCCGCCTGCAGCACGAGCTGGACCGCCTCGTCGATCGTCATGAAGTAGCGCGTCATCTCCGGGTCTGTGATGGTCACGGGCCCGCCGACCTGGATCTGGCGCACGAAGGTCGGAACGACCGAGCCCCGGCTCCCCAGGACGTTGCCGAAGCGCACCGACGTGAAGATCCCCTCCTTGGAGCGGACAGCCTCCTGCTGCACGACCATCTCGGCGACCCTCTTGGAGGCGCCCATCACGCTGCTGGGCCGCACCGCCTTGTCGGTGCTGATGAGCACGAAACGCTCCACACCGCCGGCGGCACGGAGAGCGTCGAGCACGTTGACGGTGCCGCGCACGTTCGTCTTCTGGGCCTCGTCGGGATACTCCTCCAGGACCGGGACGTGCTTCAGGGCCGCGGCGTGGAACACCACCTGGGGGCGGATCTCCGTCACGTGCCTCTTGAGAGTCTCGAAGTCGCGGATATCACAGAGCACCGGCGTGACTTCGTCCTTGCGGGATCCGAGGCTCAGCAGCATCTCGTGGAGCAGGGTCTCGTCCCGGTCCAGCGCGTAGACGGCTGCGGGAGCGAACTGGACGACCTGGCGGACTATCTCCGAGCCGATCGAGCCCCCGCCACCGGTGATGAGGATTCGCTTGCCCTTGAGCAGCTCCCGGACCGCCACCAGGTCGGTCTGGACGGTGGGCCGGGGAAGGAGGTCGGACACCTCGATGTCGCGGACGTCGACCGCACCCTGCGTCCGGGACAGGATCGCCTCGGGGTCGGGGACGATCCGCAGTCGGACGTCGATTCCCAGGCAGAGGTCGACGATGCGCCGAACGAGCTCGTCGCTTCCTCCCACGACGATGACCTGTTCGACGTTGAGGTCGGAGACGAACCTCTCGAGGTCGTCGATGGTGCCGATGATCGGAATGCCCGCCAGCCAGCGTTCGGTCTCGGTGGCGACGGTCTCGACGAAGCCGAGGATCTCGAGCGACCGGCTTGCCTCACGGGCGAAGACGGCAGCGGCGCGGTTGGTGCCGACGACGATGGCCCGCGGACGCCGCTGCGCGCTCGCCATGCGCCGGTACGAGAACATGCGGGAGCGGAACCGCACCAGGCCCATGCCGGCCGTGGCGATCGCCATGCCCAGGATCAACGTGGAGAGGGGAATGGGACGGTCGGACTGCACGGCCACGACCACCACCATCACGGTGAGGACGCCGAGGTTCGACGTGAGCACCTGCCGGGCTTCTGCGATGCTGGCGTGCTCCCATACATGGCCGTACGCGCCGGTGAGGACGTTGGCGCCGATGTGGAGGACCACCAACAACGGCAGGTAGGTCATCAGCTCCGGCCAGTAGCGGGGCGACACCCCCGGGTCCAACATGCGGATTGCCAGCGCGATCACATATGCCGCGACGACGACGAGCGCATCGGTGATGGCGAAAGCGAAGTCGGCTCGAACCCGAGCCGCCTTGATCGCCAGTGTCTTGCCGAGCGGTCCGCGGCTGGTTACGCCACGCGTATGACGTCGGTCGGCCGATTCGTTGATTCCCATGCCTCCCAGCTCCCTTGGCCCGTTCGAAAGAGTACCCGATACCACGTTTTCGTCTAGGTACCTTTATGAGTCGCACGCCCCTTACTGAGATACGGGATCTAGACAGACCCGCTCCTGGATGTAGCCTCTCTGCGAGAAAGCGTCTGCTGGGAGGACCGATCAAATGAGAGCGCTGGTTACTGGCGCAGCCGGTTTCTTGGGTCGACATGTCGCCCGCAAGTTCCTCGAGGAAGGCTGGGAAGTGATCGCTTTCGACACCCGGGAATCGGATGTCGAGGGCGTCCAGTCGATCCAGGGGGACCTGCTCGACGTCGAGGCGGTCGACGCGGCCGTGGCGAGCGTCGACGTGGTCGCTCACGTCGCCGCCATCGGAGACGTGTACCTGGCCGCCGAGAAGCCCGAGCTCGCCGCGGCGGTGAACGTGGTCGGCACCACCAACATCGCCAACGCCGCCGTCGCCCACGGCAAGCGCGTGGTGTACGCCTCGACCTGGGAGGTGTACGGCGAGCCCGAGTACGAGCCCATCGACGAGGAGCATCCTTGCCGACCGGACCATCCGTACAACATCACGAAGCTGGGTGGCGAGATGATGCTGCTGTCGGCTTGCGAGCTCCGGGGGCTGTCGGGCGTGGCACTGCGGCTCGGGACCGCCTACGGGTCCGGCTTGCGCCCCAATTCCGTGTTCCGCATCTTCATCGACCGTGCGAAGCGGGGTGAGCCGATCACCGTCGCCGGTGACGGCTCGCAGGGACGCCAGTTCACCCACGCGTCTGACATCGCGCGGGCGTTCGTCCTCGCCGCCGAGTCGGACGTCTCCGGGATCGCCCTCAACACGGTGGCGCCCGAGACGACCACGATCCGCGAGCTGGCCGAGCGGGTTGCGGCTCGCTACCCGACCGAAGTCACCTTCGGGCCCAAGCGGCCCGGTGACGTCCCGCCTTCGACCGTCTCCCCGAAGAAGATCGAGGAGGTCCTCGGTTGGCGGGCGGAGGTCTCATTCGAGGCGGGCCTCAACGAGTTGATGGACGAGCTCGAAGCTCAGGAATCCTGACCCGACCTCGGGTCTAGTCGTTCGTGGCGGGTGGCCGGGAGGCCACCCCCCATGTCATTGTGATGGCGATCATCCCCACGGCCCCGACGACCACGAGCGCCGC
>ERZ777010.1221-NODE-1221-length-18066-cov-205.572595_pt1 | contig 18066 bp, 15 predicted proteins | sample MGYA00374963_ERZ777010 | MGnify/ENA primary metagenome ERZ777010 (study PRJEB29309, sample SAMN06268256) | bioreactor metagenome | isolation source: Joint BioEnergy Institute, California, USA | place: USA:Joint BioEnergy Institute, California, USA | collected...
GCAAGCCTATGTATTTTTCGCTGCAATACTCTGCACTTTTTGCTTGCAAAAAACAATTGCTTGAAGAAGTTTATTTTGATATTTTAATAATTCAATTTCCTTTACAACATCCATTATTAATGCCTCCCTTTAGTAATACATTTTAGAAGATAAAAATTTTGTTATGCTATAATAAACATTTTAGCCTAAGCTATAGTTCTTGTGGAAGATGAGGAAAGTCTAGTTCAAATATCATAAAATTGATTAATCTTTGTTCAATGTTTCTTTCATATCTGTCCAAAGCATCTGCTAATTCATCAGAATATTGTCTTACTAAATTTGCATTTCTATTAATCAAAATGTCTTGAAGATCAGTTAAGAAGTCATCACCATATCTTAGTGCGAAAACTTCTGCATCTTTTTTCCACCCTTGAGTTGTTACTTCACCATTAACATTTTCTTGGTTTTTACTTACCTTGATCCTGAACTGAACTTGAACTTTTTTTGTTTCATGTATTGAAGCAGCAAATGAAGTTAGAGGTCCTATACCTGTAGAATTATAGTTGTTGCTGCTAAAATATAGTTGATTTATTTATGAGGATTGTCTTTCTAAGGGAAAAGTCATATTTAAATATAGATTTATTTCAACACAACATATAAATATTTTTAAATGGGATGGACAAAAAGTTATTATTCATGAATATTTCAGATTATTTATTACAATTTATGGCATTATAGTATTGCTTCTCTTAATACTATACCTTGTCCAGACTTAATAATAAATAAACCAAATTTTAATCGTTTTTTCATAATAAAACACTTGACTGAAAGCGCTATACATATTATCATGTGATTATAAGTTACCAAAACTTACCCAAAAGATAACAAAAAACGTTTTATGGATATTAGGAGGAAGAACAATATGCCAGAAGTTAAGACGCTAAGAAACTTTATTAATGGTGAATGGGTTGAAAGTTCCACAACAAATTATGAAGAAGTTGTTAATCCGGCAACAAATGAAGTGATCGCAAGAGTTCCTCTTTCTACAAAAGAAGAAGTAGATTATGCAGCAGAGGTAGCGGCAAAAGCATTTGAAACATGGAGTAGTGTGCCTGTTCCTCGTCGTTCTAAAATTTTATTTAAGTTTCAAAACTTATTAGAAGAAAATAAAGAAGAATTAGCACGCCTTATTACAATGGAAAATGGTAAAAACTTTAAAGATGCCCTTGGCGAAGTAGGACGTGGAATTGAGAACGTTGAATTTGCAGCTGGTGCGCCAACATTAATGATGGGTGACTCTTTATCATCAATTGCAACAGATGTTGAAGCAACTACTTACCGTTATCCAGTTGGTGTAGTTGGTGGTATTACACCATTCAACTTTCCAATGATGGTTCCTTGTTGGATGTTCCCAATGGCTATTGCATTAGGTAACACATTTATTTTAAAACCATCTGAGAAAACACCTTTACTTGTAGAAAAATTAGTAGAGTTGATTATGGAAGCAGGTTTACCTAAAGGTGTATTAAACGTTGTATATGGTGCTCATGATGTAGTAAATGCGATTATTGATCATCCAGAAATTAAAGCCATTTCCTTTGTTGGGTCAAAACCAGTAGGTGAATATGTATACAAACGTGGTACAGCAAACTTAAAACGCGTTCAAGCTTTAACAGGTGCTAAAAACCACACATTTGTAATGGAAGACGCTGATCTTGACTTAGCAGTTGAAGCGATTATAGGTTCTGCATTTGGATCTGCTGGTGAACGTTGCATGGCCACTTCAGTCGTTGTCCTGCAAGAAAGTATTGCAGATGAATTTATGGAAAAATTCGTTCAAGCTGCTAAAGATATTAAAATTGGAAACGGTCTTGATGACGGTATTTTCTTAGGTCCAGTGATTCGTGAAGAGAATCAAAAGAGAACATTCAACTACATTGAAAAAGGGATCGAAGAAGGCGCTAAATTAGTCTTAGATGGTCGCGAGAATATTCCTGAGGACGGCTATTTCGTTGGACCAACAATCTTTGAAGGTGTTACACCTGAGATGACCATTTGGAAAGAAGAACTTTTTGCACCAGTATTATCTGTCATCCGGGTTAATACATTAAAAGAAGGCATCGAAATCGCAAATAAATCTGAGTTTGCCAATGGTGCATGTATTTTCACAAATAATACATCTGCAGTAAGATACTTCCGTGAAAATATTGATGCCGGTATGCTCGGCATTAACTTAGGTGTTCCAGCACCAATGGCCATCTTCCCATTCTCTGGATGGAAAAATTCATTCTATGGTGACTTACACGCAAACGGAAAAGATAGCGTTGAATTCTATACACATAGAAAAGTTGTCACTGCACAATATCGGATTAAAAAGTTTGATAACTAATTTGAAAGAACGATAGACTAGAAAATTTATATCATATTAGGCAGAGGATTAAATCTCGAATCCTCTGTCTCTCTTCTGTTTTATTTTTTGAAAAGGAGGAAGTAAGAATGGCGCAATTAATTAGAAAAAACCTAAATTTTCCTTCTGGTGAAGGAGTTACAATCGTTCATAATGTCATTCAAGAAAATTCCCCATTAAAATATGTTGAATTTAAAGTAGTTGATTTAAAACCAGGTGCAAAATATGCAGAGACACTACCGAAAAAAGAAGTGTGTGTTGTTGCTTTAACTGGTAAAATCAACGTTTCCGATGGTGAGCAAACATTTGAAAATTTAGGCACAAGAGAAAGTGTATTTGAAAAGAAACCAACAGACAGTGTGTACATTTCAAATGACCGTACCTTTGAAGTGGTGGCTGTATCTGACGCACGTGTTGTTCTATGTTACTCTCTATCCGAAAAACAGCTTCCTACTCGATTAATAAAAGCAGAAGATAACGGAATTGAGCAACGTGGTAAATACAATAACAAACGTTTAGTGCATAACATTTTAACGGACCAAGATGATTTTGCGAATAATTTACTCGTTGTTGAAGTTTATACAGAAAGTGGAAACTGGTCAAGTTATCCTCCACATAAACATGATCAAGATAATTTACCTCATGAGTCATTTTTAGAAGAAACATATTATCATGAAATAAACCCACGTCAAGGTTTTGTATTCCAACGAGTTTATACTGATGATCGTGTACTGGATGAGACTATGACCGTTGAAAATGGTGATGTTGTTCTTGTTCCTGCTGGTTATCACCCAGTTGCTGTACCGGACGGATACGAATCCTATTATTTAAATGTGATGGCTGGTCCAACTCGTATTTGGAAATTCCATAATGAGCCTGCCCATGAGTGGATATTAGATAGAAAATAATTTAAGTAAATGGAGATGAAAGAAATGAAAATCGATTTCAATACAAACCGAGAATTTGACTTAATTGCGATTGGTCGCGCTTGCATCGATTTGAATGCTGTTGAATACAACCGACCAATGGAAGAAACGATGACATTTAGAAAATATGTAGGTGGATCTCCAGCAAATATCGCGATTGGTACTGCAAAACTTGGTTTAAAGTCCGGTTTTATCGGTAAGTTAGCAGATGATCAGCATGGTCGTTATATAAAGCAATATATGGCCGATGTAGGTGTTGACACATCCAACATGGTATTTGATACAGAAGGACGTAAAACAGGTCTTGCTTTTACAGAAATCCTAAGCCCGACAGAATGTAGTATTTTAATGTATCGTGATGAAGTTGCGGATTTATATTTAGATCCATCTGAAGTTAGTGAAGATTATATTAAGCGTGCGAAAATGCTTTTAGTTTCTGGAACTGCGCTTGCGAAAAGTCCGTCCCGTGAAGCGGTATTGAAAGCGATTAAATTAGCAAAGAAAAACGATGTTAAAGTTGTATTTGAATTAGATTACCGTGGCTACACATGGACTTCAGCAGAAGAAACGTCTATCTATTACTCATTAGTAGCTGAACTATCTGATGTTGTAATTGGTACTCGTGATGAATTTGATGTTCTTGAAAATGTTGAAGCAGGTAAAAATGAAGATACAATCAATTACTTATTTAAACATTCACCAGAACTAATCGTAATTAAACATGGTGTAGATGGTTCTTACGCTTATACAAAAGACGGTCAAACATTCGAAGGTAAAGCGTATAAAACACAAGTATTGAAAACATTTGGCGCTGGAGATTCTTATGCTTCCGCATTTATTTATGCATTAGTGAACGGTAAAGATATTACAACAGCGCTTAAATATGCTGCTGCTTCAGCTTCCATTGTAGTAAGTAGACATAGTTCATCTGATGCGATGCCAACAGTTGCTGAAATTGAACAATTAATTGCGGAAAGAGAATAACGATTATTTTTTAATGGGGTGAAATTGATGAAAAAGGTGAGACTTACAACAGCTCAAGCTTTAATCAAGTTTCTTAATCAACAGTATATAAATGTTGATGGTGTAGAAAAACCATTTGTCGAAGGTATATTTAATATATTTGGTCATGGTAACGTACTAGGGATTGGTCAAGCACTAGAACAAGATGCAGGTCATTTAAAAGTTTATCAAGGTAAAAACGAGCAAGGTATGGCATTAGCTGCTGTTGCATATGCGAAGCAAAAGTTGCGTCAAAGTATTTATGCTGTTACTACTTCCGTTGGTCCTGGTTCTACTAACTTAGTTACGGCGGCCGCAACGGCAATGGCGAATAACATCCCGGTACTTTTCTTACCAGGTGATACGTTTGCAACAAGACAACCAGACCCAGTTTTACAACAAATTGAGCAAGAACATAGTTTAGCTATTACAACTAACGATGCATTAAAACCTGTTTCAAGATATTTTGACCGAATCACACGTCCTGAGCAGCTTATGTCTTCTTTAATCCGTGCATTTGAAGTATTAACAAATCCTGCAACTGCTGGACCTGTTACAATTGCGATTGCTCAGGATGTTGAAGGGGAAGCCTATGATTTTGATGAGGTATTCTTCCAAAAACGCGTTCATTACTTAGACCGAAAAGAGCCTGTTCAACGAGAAATTGACGGCGCTGTAAAATTAATCAAAGAAAGTAAGCGTCCAGTTATTTTAGTTGGTGGGGGAGCAAAATACTCCCAAGCACGTGATATTTTAGTACAACTATCAGAAAAACATAATATTCCTTTAGTGGAAACACAAGCAGGTAAGTCTACTGTAGAATCACAATTTAAAAATAATCTTGGTGGGGTAGGGATTACTGGTACCCTTGCAGCAAATAAAGTAGCAAAGACTGCCGATTTAATCATCGGTGTAGGTACACGCTATACTGACTTTGCAACATCTTCAAAAACAGCTTTTGATTGGGATAACGCAAAGTTCTTAAACATTAACGTAAGCCGTTTCCAAGCATATAAACTTGATGCATTCCCTGTTGTTGCAGATGCGAAAGTAACATTGGAAAAAGTTGCTCCATTATTGGAAGGGTACGAAACAGCATATGGCAATGAAATTCAACAATTAAAAGAAGAATGGAATGCCGAACGCGATCGCTTAAGTAAAGTAACGTTTAGTCGTGAAAACTTTGTGCCTGAAATTAAAGATCAATTTACTCAAGAAGTACTGAATGAATATGCAGACGCATTGAATACAGAATTAGCGCAGACAACAGCTTTAATTGCTGTAAATGAAACAATTGCGCCAGATAGCGTTATTATTACATCTGCTGGATCATTACCAGGTGACGTTCAACGTATCTGGAATCCAACGGTTGAAAACACATATAACGTAGAATACGGCTATTCATGCATGGGTTATGAAATTAATGGTGCGTTAGGTGCGAAATTAGCTGAACCTGATAAAGAAGTGTATTCCTTAGTTGGAGACGGAAGTTTCCATATGCTACATTCAGAGCTTGTAACAGCTATTCAGTATGGTCATAAAATTAACATTGTTTTATTTGATAACTCTGGATACGGATGTATCAATAACTTGCAAATGGAACACGGAAGCCGTTCCTATTTTACAGAATTTAGAACCCATGACAACCAAATTTTAAATATTGATTTCGCAAAAGTTGCTGAAGGATATGGTGCTAAAACGTACCGTGTAAATACAGTTGAGCAATTAAAAGAAGCGTTAGAAGATGCGAAGAAACAAACTGTTTCTACTTTAATTGATATTAAAGTATTACCAAAAACGATGACAGATGGATATGAGTCATGGTGGAACGTTGGAGTGGCTGAAGTTTCCAAGAGTGAATCTGTACAAGAAGCTTACAAAGTAAAAGCAGCAATAAGAGAAAAAGCAAGACAATATTAATAGATTAAGAGTAATTCTTTATGGATGCTCCGGTTATGTAGTTCTAAATCGGAGCAACCTCCTTTAATCATGGGAGATACATATCATTAGCGATAAAGAGAGGTGAAAGTGTTGGATAAAGGATCTTCGAGATTAGTTTCATTAAATGAAGTTTTACCTAATGCAAAAAAAGGCCAATATGCGGTTGGGCATTTTAATATAAATAGCTATCATTGGATAGAAGCGATTTTAGAAGCGGCACAAGAAGAAAATTCACCTGTCATTGTAGCGTCTTCTAACCGATTAGTAGATTATTTAGGTGGATTTCGATTAATTGCCACCATGGTAAATGCAATGATTGAAGAAAAAAATATTACCGTTCCGGTTGTTCTGCATCTTGATCATAGTGATAGTGTGGAACGTTGTATTGAAGCGATTGATGCAGGTTATACGTCCGTTATGATTGATGGTTCCCATTACCCAATTGAAAAAAATATTGAATTAACGAAACAGGTCGTCGATTATGCTCACGCAAGAGGTGTGTCTGTTGAAGCAGAAGTTGGCATGGTTGGAGGGAATGAGGACGGATTAATTAGTGGGATTAAGTATGCAGATCCTCAAGAATGTTTACAACTTGTTACTGAAACAGGCGTTGATGCACTTGCTGCAGCGCTAGGATCTGTGCATGGACCATATAAGGGAGAACCGAAATTAGGGTTTGATGAGATGAAGGAAATTTCCGAATTAACTAATGTCCCATTAGTTCTGCATGGCGCATCAGGAATTCCCCTTTATCAGCTAGAAAAGGCAATCCGACTCGGACATGCGAAAGTTAATGTAAATACAGAATGTCTACTAGCTTGGACAAGAGTTGTTCGTGAGTACTTAAATAATAATCCGGATACGTATGAAGTGAAAAGTGTACTTACTACTGGTAAAGAAGCGGTAAAAGCAGTAGTGAAAGAAAAAATTAGAGAGTTTAAATCAAGTAATAAAGTCGAAAAAATAAAAATGGGTGCCTATTAAGAATAGGCATCCCTTCCATTATCCAAGTATATCTAAATAACATGGTTAATTACATTATACTAAGAGGTACGAAATTAATAAACTAAAATGTTTTTATTCTTCAATAAATATAAATTGAAAAAATGTATGGAAAACAAGTAAATGGACGTGATAAATTGGCTGCTGCTAGTTTAAAAAAGCATCGTTATTTATTTATGGTCGTTTCATTTCTTTTGTGGGTTCCAAACTTTCTCTATGTTCCGGTTTTTGCGCCGTATATCGAGACACTTGGAGCAAATTATACACTCGTTGGTATTATTTTAAGTAGTTACGGAATTACCCAATTATTGTTACGCCTACCGGTAGGGATTGTATCTGACTTACTAAAGTGGAGAAAGCCCTTTATTGTATTTGGAATGATCGCAAGTGCATTAAGTATCATTCTCTTTTTAGTAACGGAAAATCTATGGTTAGTATTACTTGCGCGTGCATTAGCGGGTGTATCTGCTGCGACATGGGTTGTATTTGCTGTCGTTTATCCGTCGTACTTCCGAGAAGATGAAGTACATAAAGCGATGAGTAGCATTTCTTTAATTATTGTGTTTGGCCAATTTATGGGCATGAGTTTAAGTGGTATTATTGTTGATGAATTTGGTTGGAAAGCTCCTTTTATTCTAGGGAGTGTTTTTGGTTTGCTTGGAGTTCTTCTATCCTTTTTTGTTTATGAACCGAAAGATCGGATTGATCGAGAACCGGTTAAATTTAATGAATTGACAACGGTTCTAAAAGACCCTTTACTTTTAAAAACATCTTTTCTATCAATTATTGCCCACAGTATTATTTTTTCAACAATGTTCGGATTCACCTCGAATTATGCATTAGAAATCGGATTTACACCTAATGAGTTAACTTGGGTTGTATGTGCCTTTATGATTCCACACGCTATAGCAACTATTTTTATTGGGAATACTTTAATTCCGAAATTAGGTGAATCTAAGTCATTAATCTTGGCGTTTTTGCTTATTTCGATTTCAACATTAACAATTCCATTATTTGAGACTAAAACATTATTTTTAGCGAATCAATTATTACACGGATTTTCGCTAGGGTTAATTTTTCCGCTATTACTAGGGATGTCCATTCAAAATATTGAACTAAAAATGCGTGCGACTGCCATGGGGGCTTATCAGGCAATTTATGCTATCGGTATATTTGCTGGTCCTTTTCTGGCGGGTATATTTAATACAATGTTTGGTCTTCAAGGTGGTTTTTATTTCGTAGGTTTACTTGGTGTTGTAGCAACTGCATTAAGTGTTGTGTGGCGTAAAAAAGAAGAAGTCGTGAATAAAAATTACGTAGAAAGAAAAACGATGTACAATTACAAGAAGACCTAAAAAAACGGGGATGCCTTTTGGGCCCCCCTTTTTGTATTGCCTATAAAAATCTTCTTGTAAGTTAGAATTTTTTGTCTGCTCTACTAGGACAAACAATCGGGGTGTTATGTTCATTGAAGTATTCTTGATACGTCTTTGGTGGTAATTCATCTGTAATCACATAATGAAGATCTTTTAATTGGCAATATGTCATGAGTCCATATTTATCGAATTTTTTATGATCAACTAATAAAAATACTTGATTACTTTTCTCTACAATTGTCCTCTTTAACAAAGTTTCATAAGGTGAAGAGTTTGTGACTCCATTTGATATGGAAATTCCAGTAGATGCCATAAAGGCTTTATTAATATTATATAGTTTTATAATATCTAAGTTATTATAGTTACTGAACGAGTTTGTCTCTCTTTCTAATATTCCACCTGTAGAAATGATGTTTATATTTTGATAATTTGTTGCATGGAAGATAAATTCCAGGTTGTTTGTTAATACTGTAAGCCTTTTCTCCTTTATGTGTTCAAAAGTTTCTACTGTTGTTGTACCAGAGTCGATAAAAATAATATCGCCATCTTCAATGAAACTAGCAGCCAATTCACCTATTTTCTGTTTCCCTGTTAAGTTTTGTACCTTTCGATCTTGGAACGATTCTAGTTCCTTCTTCATAACGGCTATTCCACCGTATACTTTTTTAAACTCTCCACTTTCCACTAACTCTTGGACATCTCGACGAATTGTGTTTTTTGAAACCTGAAAAACATCCACTAATTCATCCAAGGAAGCCGATTCATTTTTTAATACATACTCTTGAATTTTTTTTAACCGTTTTTCTTTTATCATATCCATCCCCCTAAAAAATAAAAAACTTAAATTAACCGATTATTATCTTTACCTCCATTGTAACAAAAAATAATCAAAAGTTCACCAGTGTTTAAAAATATAATCAATGAAACCGTTATCATATAACATAATCATGCTATAAAACTAAAATTTAATATAAAAAAAGTATTGACAACATGAAATTTTAGTAATAACCTTTAATTAGATATTATCAATTGTTAACCAAAAAATAACAATGATATGTTTGGATATAGTTGATTGTTGTTATGTTTTAGTTTCTATCTTAATAATTTTACATATTATGAAAGCGTTTAAAATGGAGGGATTTATATGACATTACGTTTTGGTGTAGTAGGTACAGGAGCAATTGGTAGAGAACATATTAAAAGGATTACAAACAAATTATCTGGTGCAAAAGTTGTCGCTGTTACAGATGTGAATCAAGATGTAGCAAAAAGTGTAGTAGAGGAATTTCAGCTTGAAGCTGTCGTTTACCCAGATGATAAAACATTAATCGCTGATCCGAATGTAGATGCTGTAATGGTAACGAGTTGGGGACCGGCTCATGAGGCGACAGTTGTTGCAGCGGTAGAAGCTGGAAAATATGTATTTTGTGAAAAGCCATTAGCAACTACAGCAGAAGGTTGTGTGCGAATTGTAAATGCAGAAATGAAGCAAGGAAAGCGATTAGTCCAAGTTGGTTTTATGCGTCGATATGATAAAGGGTATGTTGAATTAAAAGAAGCGATTGATAACCATGTTATTGGTGAACCAATAATGATTCATGCTGTACATAGAAATCCTGATGTTGGTGAAAATTATGTTACGGAAATGGCGGTTAATGACACATTAGTTCATGAAATTGATGTTTTGCACTGGTTGGTAAATGATGATTATAAATCGGTACAAGTGGTTTATCCTAAGAAAACAAAATATGCTCATGCTAAGTTACGGGACCCTCAATTATTTATTTTTGAAACAAAGGGTGGAATTGTAGCACAAGTAGAAGTCTTTGTAAATTGTAGATATGGTTACGATATTCAATGTGAAGTAGTAGGGGACGAAGGTGTTGCGAAATTACCAGAAATTAATAGTATCGTATTACGTAAAAATGAAATGTTAAGTTCTAAAATCCTTAATGATTGGAAATATCGTTTTGTAGATGCGTATGATGTAGAAATTCAAGACTTTATCGATTCCATCGCGAAAACAGGTGAACCTAATGGACCGACATCGTGGGATGGCTATATCGTCGCAGTGACATCTGATGCTTGTATTAAAGCACAAGAGACAGGTCTTAAAGAAACGATCGAAATTCCTGAAAAACCCGAGTTCTACAAGTAATAAGTAAAGGAGCATAGCTATGAAATTATGTTATAACCAAGCTACTACATTAGAAAACTCAAATTTAGTTAAGGATCTAGAGTTATGCGAGAAATATGGTTACGACTATATTGAAATTCGCACAGAGGATAAGCTCCCTGAGTATCTAGAGACATATACGTTAGAAGATTTAAAGAATTATTTTGAAACACATCATATCAAACCATTAGCGTTAAATGCATTAATTTATTTTAATAATCGAGATGAACAAGGGCATCAAGTGATTGTTGCTGAATTTAAAGATATGTTAGAAAAGGGTAAAGTTATAGGTGTGGAATATATTGTAGCTGTACCTTATTTTACACAAGAAAAGATTCTAAAAGAGGATATTAAGAAAAGTGCAGTAGAAGTGCTCACTGAATTATCTGATTTAGCTGAGCCATACGGAATTAAAATAGCACTTGAGTTTTGTGGGCATCCGCAATGTACAATCAATACATTTGGACAAGCATACGATATCGTCGAGACTGTTAATCGCGAAAATGTGGGACTGGTATTAGATGCATTTCATTTCCATGCAATGGGGTCACATAAAGAAGATTTATTGAATGCGGACGTTTCAAAAATCTTCATTCTTCATATGGATGATGTTGAAGATTTTCCAGTTGGTTTCTTAACAGATGAAGATCGCGTGTGGCCAGGTAAAGGTGTTATTGATTTAGATTTCATTTTATCTATATTAAAAGAAAAGGGTTATTCAGGTGTGGCTTCTGTTGAATTATTTCGTCCAGAATATTATCAATTAGATGCAGAAGAAGTTATTAAGACTGCAAAAGAGACAACTGTTGATGTAGTTTCAAAGTATTTTGAGTTCGAATAATCTCACTTTAAAATAACAGAGCGCATGATAGAGTAATATGAAATGTTGCTCTGTTATTTTAATAAATAATATATGTGTTGTATATCTTTTAGTTAGATGCAATTTACTATTGTGAAAAAATACACTAAAACGGTAATAAGATAAAGAGTTTACAAGAAAGTGTGGTAGGAAAAATGGCGAATATTACTTGGGGAATTGCTCCAATTGGTTGGCGGAATGACGATATTCCTGAAATTGGTAAAGAAAATACATTATCACATGTTTTGAGCGATATTGCAGTAGCGGGTTTTTCTGGTACAGAAGCAGGAGGTTTTTTTCCAGAACCAAAGATTTTAAATAAAGAACTAAAACTTCGTAATCTACGAATTGCAGGAAAGTGGTTTAGTAGTTTTATTATTCGTGACGGTATTGAGGAAACGACAAAAAACTTTCTTGAACACTGTCAATATTTGAATGACTTAGATGCAGATGTTGCGGTTGTGTCAGAACAGACCTACAGCATTCAAGGGGCGGATAAAAATGTGTTTACTGAAAAACCAAATTTTACAGATGAAGAATGGAGTCTTTTGTGTGAAGGGTTAAACGTATTAGGTAAAGTTGCAGAAGAACATGATTTAAAACTTGTGTATCATCATCATATGGGAACAGGAGTACAAACCCTTGAAGAAGTAGATCGGTTAATGGAAAATACGGACCCAAAACATGTCCATCTTTTATATGATACAGGACATATTTTTGTATCGGATGGTGAATATTTACCGTTGTTAGAAAAACATATTGACCGCATTAAACATGTTCATTTTAAAGATGTGCGCAAAGAAGTAAAGGAAAGATGTGTAGCGGAAGGTAAATCTTTTTTACAATCTTTCTTGGAAGGGATGTTTACAGTTCCTGGTGACGGCACCATTGACTTTATACCCGTTTATAAAAAGTTGCTAGAAGTAGATTATAAAGGTTGGGTTGTTATCGAAGCAGAACAACATCCTAATAAGGCTCATCCTTTAGAATACGCGTTAAAAGCACGAAAATATATAACTGAAGTATTATCACCATTGAATAAAATTACAGTTTGATAGAATTTAAGATAGTTTGAGTTTGTTTTAGTAAACTGTTAAGTTTTAAAAGCCTGTTTACTAACCAAAAGCAGGCTTTTTTTGTTATATGCATAAATACTAATGATGACTTTGGTGCATTTTGAGTAATTGTTGAAGGTAATATATGATATTTTATAAAATTACTAAAAAATAACCAAAAATATGTTGACTGAAATCGGTTACAATTGTAAAATTTAATTAACAACTAATCAAAAATTAACCAAGTTGTAGTTGTTTGTAAGGGTGATTCGTACACAATGTGGAAAACGCTAACATAATACCCTTACATATTTTCTGAACAGATAGTTTTACTAGATTTACCTCTTTTCAAAATTCATAATACTCACAAAATTACTATTGGGGGTGATAAGGCTTGAATAACTAATGTTTCTGTATTCTTTCTGTATCTATATTATTTTTAAAAAAATGGGGGGATAGAGTAATGTATACGGAAAGTAGTCAAGTTAAAAAACGGTTGAAGAATATTACAATTTCTGCAACGTTTGGAGCACTACTCTTTGGTTATGACACAGGGGTAATTAACGGTGCTCTACCATTTATGGGTAGTCCAGATCAACTTAATTTAACAGCGGTAACAGAGGGGATGGTAACTAGTTCCCTACTATTAGGTGCTGCTTTAGGTGCTGTGTTTGGAGGTCGTCTAGCAGATAATTTTGGAAGAAGAAAAACAATACTAAATCTATCGTTATTATTCTTCTTTGCATCAATAGGTTGTGCTTTGTCTCCTACAGCAAGCGTTATGATTTTTTTCCGGTTTTTACTTGGTTTAGCTGTAGGTGCTGCATCTGTTAATGTTCCAACTTTCCTATCTGAAGTTTCACCTGCTGAACGTAGAGGAAAGTTAGTTACAATAAATGAGTTAATGATTGTTACGGGGCAATTACTTGCATTTACTATTAACGCCATTTTAGGTAACGTGTTTGCCGATGTACAAAGTATTTGGAGATGGATGCTAGCGGTTGCTGCACTTCCAGCTGTATTTTTATTCTTCTCTATGTTAAGAGTACCAGAAAGTCCACGTTGGTTAGTGGTTAAAGGGAAAGAAGATACCGCACTAAATGTTTTAAGACAAATTCGTGATGGTGAGGAACGTCCTCAAAGAGAATTAAATGAGATTAAACAAGCGATTTCAGCGGAGACGAATTTACAAAAAGCCTCTTTTAAAGATTTAAATACTCCGTGGATTAGAAGAATTGTTTTAATTGGTATTGGGATTGGAATATGTCAACAGGTTACAGGTGTAAACTCCATCATGTATTATGGAACGCAAATATTACAAGACGCAGGATTTGCTACTGATGCTGCTCTAGTTGCCAATATTGGTAACGGTGTTATATCAGTTTTAGCTACATTCTTTGGTATTTGGTTACTAGGTAAAATTAACCGTCGTACAATGTTTATCATTGGCCAGGTTGGAATTATTTGTGCGCTACTAGCTATTGGAATTACTTCAAATTTGCTTGAAGGTACAGCTATTTTGCCATATGTTACTTTAAGCTTAACAATTACATTCCTATTCTTCCAACAAGGTTTTGTTTCACCTGTAACATGGTTATTGCTTGCTGAAATTTTCCCAATAAGATTAAGAGGTTTTGGTATGGGTGTAAGTACATTCTGCTTATGGATGGCTAACTTTGCGGTTGGTATGTCATTCCCATCATTATTAGCAGGACTAGGTTTATCAGCGACTTTCTTCATGTTTGCAGGAATAAATGTTATCGCAATCGGCTTTGTGTATAAATTCTGTCCAGAAACAAGAGGACGTACACTTGAGCAACTTGAAAGTGAATTTAGAAATCATTATAAAGATAAGGATATAAAGGCAGCATTATAAAAATATAAAATTATAAATTTAGTTAATCTCTAAGAAAGTCCCGTTAATTCTCCTATAAAAAAACTCCTTATAATTAGCAATACCTAATCGTAAGGAAAAAATAAGAAATAGTAATGAAGAAAGGAACAGGATAATAATTTTGAAGGAATTATATTCTGTTTCTTAGTAACGTTTCTCACGTGTGTAGAATTAAGAAAATGTGTTCCCTCTTTGTATTATAGTTTATTTATATCTATTAAATCAATTAGGAGTGAACGTGATTGTGAAATTATCAATCTGTACAGACAGTTTGGGTCATCATCCTTTTGAAGAAATGTTAGATAAAGTTCAAGAACTTGGAATTGATATAGTTGAAATGGCTACAGGTGGTTGGTCACCTGCCCCACATTTAAATTTAGACGAACTTTTAGAAAGTGAGTCTAAAAGAACTGAGTTTTTAGATGCATTAGCTAAAAGAAATATTACTATATGTGCATTAAATTGTTCTGGTAACCCTCTTGATCCAGGTGAGTTAGGTAAACAACATCGTGAAGTAACGGAAAAAACAATGGAACTAGCTGGAATATTAGGGGTCAAGAAAGTCATTATGATGAGTGGACTTCCACCAGCAACACCAGAGGATAAAGTACCAAACTGGATTACATATACGGTAAGTTGGCCTCCGGTTTTACAAGACTATCTAGACTATCAATGGAATGAAGTCGCAATCCCGTATTGGGAAAAGTTAGTGAAAAAAGCAGAATCTTGTGGCGTTGAAAAAATTGCTCTAGAAAATTTCAGTGCTCAATTAGTGTATAATGTTGAAACCTTATTCCGTTTGCGCAATGCTGTAGGTCCAATGGTAGGGTTAAACCTTGATCCTAGTCATATGATTTGGATGGGGATGGATCCAATAGTTGCAGCAAGGGAACTAGGTGATGCTATTCATCATGTTCATGGGAAAGATGTAAGAATTGAAAGAAAGTTGGCTCCGATAAATGGAGTATTAGAAACAAAGCCTGTAACAGATACTGCAAATCGTTCGTGGAATTATGTAGCGGTTGGTTGTGGACAAGACCTACAATGGTGGAAAGAATTCTTCTCAGTTGTACGAATGATGGGATATAACGGTGAAGTTTCTCTGGAAATGGAAGATTTAACAATGTCTATTAACGCTGGTATTATAACATCTGTTGAAACATTAAAACAAACATTAAGTTTTTAATAACTTTCTATTTAAAGCTGATACTTTTGAACTTGGTTATTACTAAAAAAGTTATAAAATTAGCTAAATTTTAACATGTTTTGGTTATATATTGGTTTTTTAATAGTAAAAATAATATAAAAGTTATATAATAATAGTGTAATAGATAATTAGCGTTAAATATGAAAGGAGAGTATTATATGCGTTTAGCTTATGATCCATCACATTATCGTGACAATACAAATTTAAGAGATACTATTGATGCAGTTGCTAGACTAGGATATGAATGGGTAGAACTATCACCACGAAAAGATTTTATTTGGTTCTATGAATATCCAAAAGTTGATACACAATTAATAAAAGATCTTAAGAGATATTGTCGTGATGCGGGTGTTAAAATTTCTTCCGTATTACCAGTACAACAATGGTCCTCTCCAGATGAATTTGAAAGAGAAGCTGCTGTGAGAAATTGGAAGCGCTGTATTGAAATTACGTCTGAGTTAGAAGTAGATTATATGAATACAGAGTTTGCTGGTGATAAAAGTCGTCCAGTTGAAAGTGAAGCAGCATTTCTAAAATCAATGGAAGAGTTAATGCCAATTTTTGAAAGAGAAGGGATTAGATTAGGTATTCAATCTCATCCAAACGATTTTATTGAGTTAAATACAGAAGCAATCCGAATGATTCGTGCACTTGATAAAGATTGGATTAAATTAGTATATTCCGTACCACATGCGTTTTTCTATGATGATGGTATCGGTGATGTAGAAGCACATTTAGAAGAAGCAGGAGATTTACTTGCTCACGTATTAATTGCGGATACAATGAATCATAAGGCAGCATATGGTTTACGTTATATTATTAACCCTCCTGGTGCGAATGTAACAATTCACCAACATTTAAATCCTGGAGAAGGTGAAATTAATTTTGATGCGTTATACAGAAAGTTACGTGAAATGAAATTTGATGGAATTGTAACAAACTCTGTATTTGCATATCCTGATAAACCAGAATGGTCAAATGAAATTACATTGAAGTCCATTAAAGAGGGATTAGGTATTAAATGATTAAGATTCGAAAAACCCGTGAGACAAAGATTCTATCATTGTCTCACGGGTTTTTAATATAACATAAGTGTTCGCTTGTATATCAGGATTTCAAAAGAATGTGGTGTGGGAGGAAGCAAATTTAAATAATATCATTTTCATAATAAAATTTTATTCTGAGATGACTTTAATATTATTTTCATCAAAGTACTCACAAAAGTCTAAAGGAGGTTTTTGATCTGTAATCAAATAATGAATTTCATCAAGGTTACAATATGTAATTAATCCTTGTTTATTAAATTTCTCATGATCTATTAATAGGTATACTTCTTCACATCTACGAACTACAGCTTCTTTCAATTTGCTTTCAATCGGAGAAGCATTTGTTACACCATTAGTAATTGATATTCCCGTCGATGACATAAAAGCTTTATTAATATTATAAATATTGAGGAATTCCATACTATTGATGTTTCCAAATGAGCTTGTTTGTCGCTCTAGAATACCGCCAATACAAATTACCGTCAAATTGTCATGCGGAATACACTTCATAATTAAATCAATATTATTAGTAACAATGGTTATGTGTTTGTCCTTTATATATTCAAACATCTCGATTGTAGTTGTTCCTGAATCAACAAATATAATATCATCATCTTTTACTAACGCTCCAGCTAACTTTCCAATGATCTGCTTTTCTTTTTTATTCCGAACACTTCGTTCGCTGAAAGGATCAAGCCCTTTTTTTATGCTGTCATGTTTTACGGAAATTCCACCGTAAATCTTTTTGTATTTTCCGGATTTCATTATTTCTTGAATATCTCTTCGGATTGTATTTTTAGAAACATTAAAAACTGAAACAAGTTCATCTAAAGAGACAGATTCTTTTTCATCGATATATTCTTGAATTTTTTTTATTCGTACCTCTTTAATCAATTTTAAACCTCCAATTATTTAGTCAACATTATTATTTTACCAAAAAAACATCAAAAATTCTCCATAAAATTATATAAGTATTCATTCAGGTGCCTAACTTTTAAATAGAATTTGCAGTTTTATAGAGGAGTTTTTGAGTAAACCTGTCTAAATATGAAATTGGTTTTAACGAATTTGTTATAGACGGAGTTGGTCTGGTGGTGTTCAAATGGATTGATATTCAAATTTAATACTAATAAAAAAGGGGATTGGGCTTGTCTAAAAAGTCCATAAAAACAGAGCGAATGGAGAAAACAATGAGT
>ERZ777010.1226-NODE-1226-length-18020-cov-818.677039_pt1 | contig 18020 bp, 17 predicted proteins | sample MGYA00374963_ERZ777010 | MGnify/ENA primary metagenome ERZ777010 (study PRJEB29309, sample SAMN06268256) | bioreactor metagenome | isolation source: Joint BioEnergy Institute, California, USA | place: USA:Joint BioEnergy Institute, California, USA | collected...
AATGGGGATTTGATATTGACACCACAGAGGATCTGCTCAAACTAAAAAGGATTGCGCCAAAATATATTAAACAAAAATAGGGATAACAATAGATTCATTGTTGTCCCTTTTTAAATTTGTGTAACGGTCGTTGTACTTGAAGAAGTGCGTGGTCTTTTTCAATCAAGAATTTCCCGGTTCAACAAGATTGACCGAGACTTTAGAAAATTTATTGCAGGAGTCCCATATTGAAATCGATAAACAAACAGCTCTGATGGGATCTATATATAATTCGTATCTTAATAAGGCTCTTTATGATTGTTGAGAAAATTGTATCTTAGTTATCCGGTATTAGAAATTACAAGCAAATCCTTCCTTGATCATCATTCATTAGGACACTTGTGCGAGTGTTCCTCATCTCTTTGCACCGCTGAGTACGAATGCGGTTCTTCCATTTCGTTTTAATTTCTCCCGTTTATTTAGATAGTTTATACTTGACAGTTTCTCAAAAATGGTATTAAATTTGCATTAAGGAAAAATATATGCAATAACAACAAAATTTAAACTCAATAAAATAAATATGTGTGAAGGAATTTTTTTTAACATAAAGTTTGCCCTTAGGCAATATTTATAACTATGGTAAAAAAGTAGGTGAAGGAATGGAAAAAATTCCTATTTGTGCAACATGAAGCCGGCAACTTTCTGTAAAGTATTAAGCCAAACGGTAAGCTGAATGGCGAAGCTGAAACAAATCAACTAGCGAAATGAAATTCATGTCTGTAAGTGTTTTGGCATTTATTCATTGATTGCGTTTTTTCAGTTTTGTTTCTTCTCAGGAATAAAAACAAATTGAGGTTACATATAGGAGTTTTCTATAAAAAACGGACAATGTTTGATTCCTGAATTCACAATTTGCCAGAATGGTTGTCGATATTTAATAGAAATCGTTCGCCAATAAACTAGAGAGATGGGCTGACTTAAAAATCAAATCAATTCATAAAAATAAAAGGAGAGTGCGAAAAAATGAAAAATGTTATGAAAAAAATGGGGTGCTTATTCTTAATTAGTGCCTTGCTGGTGTTAAGCGCGTGTAGTTCTGGACAAGAAGCATCCAAACGATCAAAAGATGGAAAAATTAATGTCGTCACAACGATTGCACAAATTGGCGAGCCGTTGTCTGTAATCGGCGGCGATCGTTTAAATGTCAAAAGTTTAATGGGGCCGTCTGTAGACCCTCATTTGTATAAGGCTACTCAAAGTGATATGGAAACTCTTGAAGAAGCAGATATCATTTTTTACAACGGATTGCATTTGGAAGCGAACATGGTTGAAATATTTGAAAAGATCTCTGAATCAAAACCTGTTCTTGCAGTCGGTGAAACCATTCCTGAAGAATCTCTTTTAAAGGATGAAAAAGGGGTAGTTGATCCTCATATTTGGTTTGATCTGGACCTTTGGCAGCAGGCATTGGATGCTGCGGTTGAACAATTAAAAGAATTCTCTCCGGAAGACGCAGATTATTTTGAAGAAAATAAAAAGAAATATTTTGCTAGATTAGCTGATTTGAAAAAAGAAGCCGAAAAGCTTGCGGACATTCCAGAAAGTCAAAGAGTTCTTGTCACAGCGCATGATGCTTTCGGATATTTCGGACGAATGCACGGCATTAAAGTAGTTGGTCTTCAAGGACTTAGCACTGATTCCGAAATCGGTATTACAGATATTCAAGATACGATTGACATTATTAAAAAGTACAAAGTTCCTGCCGTATTTATCGAATCAAGTATTAATGAAAAATCGATCAAGGCTGTCATAGAAGGAGCGAAAAGTGAAGGAATTAACGTTACATTAGGCGGGGAGCTTTACTCTGATGCAATGGGTGAGGAAGGAACAGAAGAAGGAACTTATATAGGAATGTATCGCCATAATATCAATACGATTTATGAAGCATTAAGCGAAGGAGGAAAATAGCATGGCTGAAGCAGTGCTTCAAGTAGAGAATCTGTCCGCTTCCTATCGAAAAAATACAGTGCTCTTCGATGTGAATTTTGTAGTGCAGGCTGGTTCGCTAGTGGGAATCGTCGGTCCGAACGGTGCTGGAAAGTCGACGCTTTTAAAAACAATATTAAATCTTCACCCTTCCTTAACGGGATCAGTGAAATTTTTCGGATTGCCATTCAACAAGGTCCAAAAAAGGATCGGTTATGTACCACAGCGAGGTTCGGTTGATTGGGACTTTCCAACAAACGCATTGGATGTTGTCACTATGGGACTATATGGGCAAATCGGATGGCTGAAGCGGCCATCCCGATTGCATAAACAAAAAGCATTCGAGGCCTTGGAAAAATTAGGGATGGCTGATTACGCTGACCGTCAGATAAGCCAGCTTTCTGGCGGTCAACAGCAGCGTGTGTTTTTAGCACGCGCATTAGTGCAAAATGCCGACTTGTATTTTATGGACGAACCGCTGGCTGGTGTTGATGCAGCAACAGAACGCGCTATTATGACATTGCTGAAAGAATTAAAAGCTTTAGGAAAAACGGTCATGGTCGTGCACCATGATTTGCAAACAGTAGAAGATTATTTTGACCATGTTCTTTTATTAAATCGCACCGTCATTCAGTACGGAAAAACGAAGCAAATTTTTACTAGAGAAAATATTTCGCGAACTTATGGAGGAGACTTGCGCTGGTTGAGAGAGGAGAGTCTTCATGTTCACAATCCTATTAAATAGCAACACACAATGGGTGTTATTTAGCACGATGATTTTTGGGATTGCTGCTGGAACAATGGGCTGTTTAGCCTATTGGAAGCGGCAAAGCTTAATGAGCGATGCCTTAGCTCATGCAGCATTGCCCGGTGTTGTGATCGCCTTTCTTCTACTTGGAGAAAAAAACTTATTTGTCATGATCATTGGAGCATCCATCAGCGCTTTAATTGGAGCATCATTTATCCAATGGATACGTTCATCAACTAGAATTTCGGCAGATACGGCGATGGGAATGGTGCTGTCTATTTTTTTTGGCTTAGGAATCATGCTCCTGACAGTTGTGAATCGGACGTCAGGCGGAAATCAGAGCGGTTTGGACAGTTTTATTTTCGGTCAGGCCGCCTCGATGGTCAGATCAGATGTCACTACAATGTTAATCCTAGCTTTGGCGGTTATTTTGATTGTATTCATTGCATTTAAAGAATGGAAAATATATCTTTTCGATCCGGAATTTGCAAAAGGATTAGGACTGTCACTTAAATGGATGAACGGATTATATACAACGATTCTTGTCACAACGATTGTCATCGGGATTCAAGCTGTAGGAGTTATTTTAATTGCCGCCCTGCTGATTATCCCGTCAGTAAGTGCCCGCTATTGGACACAGTCTTTTCAACGGATGATTATCATATCAGCTCTGTTTGGGGGAGCGGCTGGAGCATTAGGAACATTCATCAGTGCATTGGGAAGAGGATGGCCTACAGGACCTTTTATCGTCATTGTGGCGTCCGCGCTGTTTTTCTTATCGCTTTTCTTTGGCAAAGAGAAAGGGATTCTGGTCAAGTATTTACAATTGAAAATGCAAAAAAGATTAGTGAATATTCATACCAGTAAGGCCTTAAGAACAAAAGGGGTAGAATAACCATGACTTATCATGCTATGTGGATTATCGTAACTGCTTCTTTAGTAGGGCTGTCCTGCGGCTTAATAGGTGTATTTCTGATACTCAGGAAAATGGCGATGATGGCTGATGCAATTAGTCATACGGTTCTGTTAGGAATTGTCATCGCTTTTATTATTACACGTGAATTAAGCGGAACTCATATGCTCATTGGTGCTATATTTGCAGGACTATTGACAGCTTTTTTAGTGCAGTGGCTTCATTCTTTAGACGTTCAGCAAGATGCAGCAATAGGAATTGTGTTTACGACGATGTTTGCTATTGGCGTTATTTTAATAGCGACTTCTGTAGGAAATGCACATTTAGATGTTCAACATGCTTTAATGGGGGAAATCACCTTTATACCTTGGAATAAAATTTCACTTCCTCTAATTGGCGAGGTTCCGAAGGCTACAGCATTGCTGGCTCTCGTTTTGTTTGTTGTTTTATTTGTTCTTGTCGCTTTTTATAAAGAATGGAAAATCACTTCATTTGATCCTGCGCTTGCTGCCAGCTTAGGGATTCCTGTTTTACTCATGCATTATGTATTCTTATGCTTAGTATCGATCACGACAGTTGCTTCTTTTGATGCGGTCGGCGCAATTATGGTCGTTGCGATGTTAATTACTCCAGCTGCCTCGGCTTATCTTTGGACAGATAGACTTTCTATTATGCTAGTATTAAGCGGATTATTTGGCGTAATATCTGCTGTAGCGGGCTATTATATAGCAGCTTGGGTCGACACTTCTATTTCTGGCTCAATGGCATTTGCCACAGGATTAGTGTTTTTCATAAGCTTTTTGTTTTCTCCGAAACATGGATGGATTGCGAGATATTTGCGATTGCATAAAACTGTAAAAAAGACAGGATGAAAATCGGCTATTAAATTGTCTTTCATAACGGTTGATCTCCTCCATACGCTTGTCTTATGGTGCTTTTATATAGTAAACTTTGTATGATGAAGATATTAATGGAGGATAACCAATGCCAACCCCGAGTATGGAAGACTATATTGAACAAATATATTTGCTAATTGAAAATAAAGGCTATGCGAGAGTGTCGGATATAGCAGAAGCGTTATCTGTACACCCTTCTTCCGTTACAAAAATGGTGCAGAAGCTCGACAAGGATGACTACTTAGTTTACGAAAAATATAGAGGGTTCGTCTTAACGCCGAAAGGAAAAAAAATCGGAAAACGCCTCGTCTACCGGCATGATCTGTTAGAGCAATTTTTGCGGATTATTGGCGTCAAAGAAGAAAACATCTATCGCGACGTGGAAGGAATTGAGCACCATTTGAGCTGGGATGCTATTGACCGAATAGGGGATCTGATTCAATTTTTTGAAAAAGATAAAAGTCGAATCATGGAATTGCAGCAATTGCAAAATTTGAATGAAGAAAATGAAGAAAACGACTTCTAACATTAAACGACTTCTAATTTAGAAGTCGCTTTTTTTGTGCATGTAAAAATTTTTGTAAAAATTGTAAAAATTTTGTTGATTGATTCGTTATTCCTATTTATAATTTTCTCAAGAGATATAAAAAAAGAGGAAAAGAGGATTATGATGAAAAAATGGGGATTCATATTACTAGCTTTTATTTTGTGGATAGGAGTGATGCCAAAGCCGTCATCAGCTGCACAACAAGCATCTTTTGAGAAAGAACTGAATCAATATTTAGAGGAAGTAAGTAAACAAAGAGGTTTCAAAGTTACAAGAGAACATATCGAATTTTCGTTAGCTCAATATGAAGAAAAGATCGAAAATTTTGATTCTGTTGAAGAACTTCGTGATTTTTTAGGAGAGGTCATTCAAAAAGATTTAAGCAATTTAACCGAAATATATGACGAATTTAATTTAAATGAAGCCAGTTTGCGCCAGCTGCTTCAAGAACACGGTGAAGATCTAGATGAGTATGTGTTTGTAGAAAATTTGTATGATGCCGTCATGCTTTACATAGAGCGTGATCCAAATTTTGATAAAAATTTGCAAGACTATTTGGCGAAAATTAGTAGTATTAGAGGATTTCCTGTGACGATTGACCATATTAATAGATCTTTGAGTTTATATGAGAGAAAACTGGAAGACTTTAAAACCGTTAAAAGTTTAGAAAGATTTTTAGGAGAAGTTATTAAAAAGGATTTAAGCAATTTATCCTATATTTATGATGAATATGATTTAAATGAAAAGGAGTTGCGCCAGCTGCTTCAAGAACACGGAAAAAAATTGGAGGATTACGTTTTTCTAGATGATTTGGAAGAGGATGTTATAACATTTTTAAGTGAAGAATGGGATGCTGGTGTAGAAGACGAGCTCCTTTACGATTTATTAACGGTTTTTGAGCAGGAATACGGATTGACAAAAGAAGAAATCGAGCGGTTAAAGAACCATTTGCGATCAATTGAAGAGCATCTTATGAAAGAAGAGACAATTATAGCTTTGTTGGACTTGGCGGATCGGATGATGGCTTTTGAAGGGTTTGATGAAGCGACAGAGCTTACAAAGAGCCAAATCGAGGAGTTAATTTCGATTTTTAAAGATTTTCAACGTATTTTTAAAATTAAAGTTACATTTTCCCTTGTAAAAGATGGGTCTGAAAAGGAGCTTTCGCTGTTTGATCTATTTAACTTGAAAGAATTGATCAATGCAAAATTGAAAATCAACATATACAGTGAAAGTGGAGAATTTTTGGCTGATCTCCTCATTACCGGAGAAATCGTTGATTCAGATACGTTACATCGAACTGGGCAAACGATTCGTCACGGCGCTCAAGAAGCCAAAAGTGTGAAACAAGAGAAAAACGTTTCGCAAAAAATAGAAAAAAAGCTAAAAGCTGTAAAGGACAATGAGCATAAAACAGTAAAAGGTGCAAAATTGCCGAAAACAGATTCCGGCTATGGCATGAATGCTATTGTAGGATTGTTCATTGTTTTAGCGGGATTTTTAATTTTTAGGCAAGCAAGGAAGGTTTAATATGCTGGAAACTACAAAAAGAAGCAGCCGAAACAAGCGGTTGTTTCTTCTTTTCTTTGCATCAATGATTATATTAGCCGGCCTATGGTTTTCAGCCGCAAACAGCTATAAACTTTTCAAAGGAATGCTACTGCCTGAGACCCATTCTGAAATGAAACAGAAGGCGGAAGCTGCACAGCCGGCCCCAGAAAAAAATACGAAGGCAGAAAAGGTTTTATATCCGACACGACCTAAAATTGGGGAGCAAATAGGAGAGCTGTTTATTCCAAAACTAAATGCAGTACTTCCGATATACCATGGAACGAACGAAGAAGAGCTTGAAAAAGGGGTCGGTCATTTTGCAGGAAGCGTATTGCCAGGAGAGGCAGACAATTCGGTTCTTTCCGGTCATCGCGACACCGTGTTTCGTAGGCTGGGGGAAGTAGGAAAAGGAGACGAGTTAATCGTCACAACTTCAGCTGGAGAATTTACTTATAAAATCTATAAGGTTCGGATCGTTGATAAAGACGACCGGACCGTGATCGTTCCGAAACCGAGGGCTACGTTAACTGTCAGTACATGTTATCCGTTTCATTTTATCGGCTCCGCGCCGGAACGATACGTGCTCGTAGCATATCTTGTTTCCGAGAAGCTGAAAAAATAATCTGTTATCTTGACCTATCATAATGTTTCCAATTCCCGTCTTCCGGTGGGAAAACTATCATAAAAACGGCTTTAGCCCTGTGTTCTAAAGGGCTAAAGCCGTTTATAATCGACTGTCTGACAGGGGAAGGTTTCCCCCCTAAAATTTGTTATCATGTGCATTTTTCAAGACACTGCATTTTTTTGACAGAGTTACGAATGAGTCTTTTAATGTCCTTATTTTACGGACTTTCTACCATATCCTTGTTATTTTTATCGCTTTTTTCTTTTCTGTTTTTATTCATAAAAGAAAATATGGTGAGCAGTGCTAAGATGACAAGGCAAACAGTAGAACCGATCATATTTTTCTTATTAAAGATAAAAGAGAAAAAGATGACCAATAATGAAACGGTGGCTACTATCGTTGTGTATGGGAACCATTTTACTTGGAAATATGGTTTCTCCTTATACTGAGAACGAAGCTTTAGCTGAGCCAGACAAATGCTTGTCCATAATAAAATAATCGTAAAACCAGGTATCGTCATTAAATAGCTGATGACTCGGTCTGGAGTCATATAAGCTAAAAATACCCCAAATAAAATACAGATAGCCGTAACGGTAATACAGTTGATCGGTATTCCTTGTTTGGAAATCTTTAAAAATCTTTTTGGCGCTTCACCGTTTTGAGCCATGGAATATAATGTTCTGGAAGTTGCGTAAATCCCTGAGTTCGCCGCTGATAAAACAGCAGTAATAAGGACAAAATTCATAATATGAGCGGCTCCAGGAAGCCCTGTGATGCTCAATACTTGGACAAATGGACTGTCTTCCCCTGTCACTTGATTCCACGGCATTAAACCACAAATAATAAGAATAGGAAGCATATAAAAGAGAATAACTCTCCACATCGTTCCTTTAATGACTTTTGGCAAAACCTTTTCTGCATCTTTTGTTTCTGTGACCGCAACACCGATTAACTCAGCCCCGCCGTATGAAAACATGACGACTAAAAAGGCGCTTAACATTCCTCCAATTCCATAAGGAAAGAACCCGCCGTGTGCCGTATAGTTAGAAAAAGGATCATCAATATTGCTCGGAATAATTCCAAACAAAATGCCAAAGCCTAATAAAATGAAAGCGATTAATGCGAAAATTTTAATTCCTGCAAACCAAAACTCAATTTCACCATAGTACTTTACTTGAAACAAATTCATTCCAATGATTAAAACCATACAAAGGAGACTTAAAAGCCATAACGGTACGGTTGGAAACCAATATTTCAGAAAGCTTCCTGCTGCTAAAATTTCAACAACGGTGACAACAATCCAATTGATCCAATAAAGCCATCCTACAATAAAGGATATATGGAAGCCAAAAGCTTTATAAACAAGATGCTGAACGTTTAAGTTCGGATAAACAATCGCCATCTCAGCCAGTGCCGTCATGACAATAAATAATAAAAGGCCTCCTAATAAGTAAGCTATTACAACACTTGGGCCGGCAATATTTAATGTATCTGAGCTCCCTTTAAAAATTCCTGTTCCAATCATGCCTGCTAGCGCAATAAACTGAACATGTCGAGGTAATAACCCTTTTTTTAATGTTTGATCTTTTTCCATGGTGTTCATGCCTTTCTGTCCATTATGAAAAATATACTAGAATAACTGGCAGCATACTTTTTTACTTAATCGCTTTTCAGGTTTTACGCTTTTCTGCGTTTAAGTAAAAAAATAAATATGTTTCTAGTATATAATATTCTTTCGATTCATCAAAGAATAATGAAAAAACTCATTGCTATAAAACTGTTACAATTTATGGTAAATAGCAATACTCTTGAACTTCGAAGATATTTACGGAGCAAAGATAAGGTCGATTCTTCCTCTATTTAGTAGGAACTTATTACGATCTGTTCGATAAAACACTTCCTAAATGAAGAGGAATGTTATGAAGGTCCGCAAATCTTTTTCAAAACAGGGGTACTATTTTAAAAAAGTGTTTTATTTTAAGAGTAGTTCAAATAAGTGTTATAATTTTTTTGTAAAAAAAATTGTCTGTTGCCGACAAATTCCACCACAAAAATCTTCTCGTCATCCGTATAATCTTAATCATGTATTATTTATAGATTACCTTCTATACAGGTTAGGAGGAGACGGAAATGGGAGATCAATATCAGACGCGTATGGAGAAACGTCAAAAAAAGAAATCAGCTTCTAAAAAATCTCCGCTCATAAAAATCATGACAGCCTTTATTCTTGCGATTATCGTAATGATGACTGCGGGCGGTATCGTGGTATTGTCTTACATTATAAGCGCCCCTGCACTAGACCCGAAATTACTGAAAGATCCGTTATCCTCAACCGTTTATGATATGTATAATGAAAAAGTGCGAGATATTTCAGGAAGCGAACATCGGAAAATCATCAAAATCGAAAATATACCGAAAAATGTACAAAATGCGTTTATCGCAACAGAAGATGTGCGGTTTTTTGAGCATAATGGAATCGATTTTAAACGAATCGCAGGTGCAACCGTTGCGAATGTAAAAGAAGGATTCGGCGCTGAAGGCGGAAGTACGATTACCCAGCAGGTAGTCAAAAATTCATTCTTAACGCCTGAAAAAACGCTCAAGCGAAAAATACAAGAAGCTTACTTGGCTGTTCAGTTGGAACGACGCTACTCAAAAGAAGAAATTCTTGAAATGTATTTAAATAAAGTGTATTTCGGTCAAGGAGCATACGGGGTTGCGACAGCGGCAGAAACATATTTTAACAAATCCGTGAAAAAGCTGACGATTAGTGAAGCGGCGCTGTTGGCGGGGCTGCCGCAAAGACCGAGCGAATACGATCCATTTAAAAATCCGGATTTAGCTGAAAAAAGAAGAAATATAGTATTGTCGTTAATGAGGAAGCATGGCTTTATTACCGAAAAAGAAGAGCAAGATGCGAAAGCGATCCCGGTTGAGAAATTATTAAAGAAGAAAAAAGAAGGGCCGAAATATCAAGCGTTTATCGATCAAGTCATCAAAGATATAGTTGATGCCGGAATATCGGAAAAGGATATCTATACGGGCGGTTTAAAAATTTATACAACCCTTGATCCGGATGCTCAAAAATTTACAGAAAAAGTGCTGACAACTGATCAATACATTTATTATCCAGACGATCAGTTCCGGGCAGGAGTCGTGCTACTTGATACACAGACTGGCGCCGTCAGGGCAATTGGCGGAAACCGCAACTCAGATCAAGAAGTACAAAGAGGTTTTAACTACGCAACACAAACGAAAAGACAGCCAGGTTCGACGATTAAGCCGATCTTGGATTACGGCCCGGGAATCGAACATTTCAAATGGTCTACATATAAACAGTTCATTGACGAGCCGCTCACCATCCATGGCAAAGAAATCAAAAACTGGGACGGTCAATATCGCGGCAGTATATCGATGCGAAAAGCGTTACAATGGTCTTACAATATACCGGCTGTAAAAGCATTTTTGGAGGTAGGGGAAGACCGGGCAAAAGAATTTGCGGAAAAACTCGGAATCCCGCTCGATCAGATCTATCCTTCATATGCGATCGGAGGCTTTAATAAAGGTGTGTCCCCGCTTCAATTGGCTGGGGCGTATGCCGCTTTTGGAAATGAGGGCGTTTATCATAAGCCTTTTACGGTAAGGAAAGTCGTCTATCCAAACGGTAAAGAAATCGATCTTTCTTCCAAACCGGTGAAGGCGATGAGCGACTATACCGCCTACATGATGACCGATATGTTGAAAACCGTCGTGAAAGAAGGAACAGGGCGACTGGCGAACATCCCAGGACTTCCACTAGCAGGAAAAACAGGAACAACCAACTTGCCGGAAAATATACGAGGAGATGGAACATCTGATGCCTGGTTTGTCGGCTACACGACTCGTTATGCGGCTGCGGTTTGGACGGGATACGACCAGACGACTCAGGAAACGTATGTGACAAACGAGAAGGCGAAGATTTCAAGACTTATTTTTAAAGAAATCATGTCTCACGTTTCTGAAAAAATAGAAACACCTGATTTTGAAAAACCGGACAGCGTCGTCGAAAGAGTGGTTGGCGGCCGAACTGAATTATTTGTAAGGGGAACTCCAATCCCAGCAATTCCAAAACAAAAAGAAAAGGATAAAAAAGAGGATCAAAAACAGGATCAAGTAAAAGATAATGAACAGGAGCAAAAACAAGAAGAGGAAAATCAGGAGCCAAAAGAAGAGAACAATCAAAATGACATGGATAAAGAGCAGCAAGAAAATTCTGAGGACAACAAAGAGCAGCCTGAAGATAATAAAGAAATAGAGCAGCCAAATCAGCCTCCTGCCAATGAACAGCCGCAGCCACAACCGCCAGCTAACAACGGCAGCGACCAAGGAAACGGCCAAAAACCATCAGGAGGAAATAACGGAACTGACGGATCAAATAATAACGGAAACGGCGGCTCGAATAGCAACGGGAATGGCAGCGGATCAAGCAGTAATAATGGTCCAGGAAAAGGAGCTGGCACAACCAATCCGAACGGAAAATCACAATCTGAAAAGCAATCAACGGATAACGGCAGTCCATAAACAAAAGGGCTGAAAAAACATACTAACAATAGTAGTGCAGACCACGGCCATGGTTTGTGCTACTATTTTTTTTATAGATTCTACGTGAATTATTGAGGTGCCCTTGCAGCGCGCCTCGTATGAAAGTTAGATCGCAAGCTGCGTTTATAATCCTTTTCTTGAATTGTTTGATTATCAGAATGGGAAATGAGCCTTAAAAATTAGTAAATAACCTTTTACTGATATACTTCTAATTTAATAGTTTTATTCAAGAGATAACAGCATTATTCTAACAATTCATTATAAAGAACGATTTATTTGTAAAAAAAAATAAAAATATTTTTAAAAAAGGGGTTTACAACATGATAGAGTTCAATTATATTTAAGTTGTGTTCGTTATAAAGAACGCAGTCTTAATTATATTTCTTATGAGGAGGATTTAAAAAATGGGTATTAAACAAAAGTTGGGAATGGGTGTAGCAACTGCGGCTTTAGGTTTATCTTTAATCGGGGGAGGTACATATGCCTACTTTAATGATGTTGAAACCTCCAATAACACATTTGCAGCAGGTACATTAGATTTAACTCTTGATCCGCAAACAATTATTAATGTCAACAACTTAAAGCCTGGGGATTGGATGGAGCGTGAATTCACATTAAAGAACAGCGGAAGTTTGGGTATTTCTAAAGTTCTTCTTGAGACAGATTATACTGTAACGGATGCGAAAAATGACAATAACGGCGATGATTTCGGCAATCATATTAAGGTGCAAATTTTAAAGAATGTGAGCAATAAGGAAGTTATTGTTTATGAAAAAACGTTGGCACAGCTTAAAAATCTAAAGCCGGATTTAGTGCAGGATGAATGGCTCTGGTGGAATATTGGCGGTTTAGATCCAAATGAAACGGATAAGTTCAAAGTTAAATTCGTCTTTGTAGACAACAATCAAGATCAAAATCGTTTCCAAGGCGATTCTTTAAAACTAACTTGGAAATTTGACGCGAAGCAAGAAGCAGGTGAAGCAAGATAGCTATCAATATAGGGGAGAAGGCGGGGAACTGCCAACTTCCCTTGATTGCTAAAAGTTGAAACGGTGGTGAGAGAAATTCGGTACTCACGAGTAAAAAAATTTGGGCAAAAGAAAATGCATTTGATAATAATGTTCAAAATCGTCGCAATTTGTTACTTTCTTTTCATAACATTCAACTTTGCTAGTTCCTACACCGGGGCCAGTTTTAATAAAACAGTAGCCATAACCGGTTTTCTTGCTGCAACAATTCCTGAAGAGGACAAATCCATTCTGCTGCGCTTTGTGGACGATAAAGACAAGGTCATTCAATCGTGCGGGAAAGTTCGAATATCTTCTGTTGCTCAAAATGAAGGGGATGATTTAGCGGAAGCATTGCATTATGAAATATATTTCATTGCTCAAGGAGATCCAATGAATGGAGAAAAAATAAGTCAAGGAAAGATTCCAGCATTAAAAAGTAAGAGTCAATTCCAATTAGCATACAATGCCGAAAAACCTGGAAATTATAAATTTAACGTTTTAATGAATACAAATGATGATGTTTGGAGCAAAAACATTCAAGTAATTTGCAAAAAGAACGAACAACTTGATCAACCTGCGAATGACTCAGATCAAAACCTTAATGAAGATAAGGCAGCTCAACCATCCGAACATTCGAAACAAGAACAAAAACAACTTCCAGTGGAAGAACCTATACGGGAAAATAATGGGAAAGAAAACGAAGTAAAGAAAGAGCAATCCAACGAAACGTTAATGAAAGAAAATGAGAATCAAGAAAATCATTCAAAAGATGAAATGAAAGAAAATGGAGCGCAACAAATAGAACAGAATAAAACCGAAACAAAATCAAATGACATTCACCTGAAAGAACAGCAATCAGCAAAACAAGAACAAGTTTCAAATGCTTTAGAGCAAAACGAACCACCTTTACAGTAAAGTGATTACAATTATTTCATTACGTTTTGTGTCTTGAGCAAAGCGAAAGGAATGGGTAAAAAAATGAAAAAAGTTGTTAAATGGATCAGCAACACGATATCGGTCATGCTGCTGGCTTCATTAATCATCATGTTATTCACAGTCATTTCGTCAAAAGCTTCAGGCGGGGAGCCTAAATTTTTCGGACATCAATTAAAAATTGTTCTTTCAGGATCAATGGAACCTAGTATACAGACTGGTTCCGTGATCGTTGTAAAACCTGAAAAAGAAACGGAAAAATACAAAGAAGGCGACATCATTACATTTCAAGCAGATGAAAACGTGTTTGTAACACATAGAATTATAAAGGTTGTCAAAAATGGCAATGAAGTTATGTACCAGACAAAAGGGGATAATAATGAGGAAGCAGATTCCGAACTTGTGTTAAGTAAAAATGTTGTTGCTAAATATACAGGCATTACCATCCCATATATTGGCTATTTTATGAATTTCGCCAATTCTAAACAAGGAAGCGTTATTCTTTTAATCATACCAGGCATTATTCTGTTCAGCTACTCATTAATCAGCATTTTTCGGGCACTTGCAGAAATTGATAAAAATTTGAAGCAATCAACTGCAAAAGAAGACTTCAACCATTCTCAAAATCAATAATGGAGGAAATACATGGTCAAATCAATTGGACGATGTTTCATATGTTTTTTATTTGTCTGGCTCATAATGCAAGTTCAAAATTTCAGCGCTGAAACACAAATAGGTATCGCTTTAAAAAATCTTCATTCAAACCATATGCTATTTCAAGTAGAAAACATGAAACCAGGCGATTGGGCTGAAAGAACGGTCATTATCGAGAATGTTGAAAATGCTGATATACAATATAATACTTTAATTGAAAATATAAAAGGATCAAAAAAATTATTTGATGCTTTAACTTTAGAGGTTAAAGATGGTCAAAAAAATCTTTTGTTTAAAGGATTGTTAAAAGATTTTAAAGGTTTTACACCGCGAAATATCCAAAGTTCCAAAGAAGACCAGTTGACATTTTTAATCACATTTCCTGAACAGTTAGGAAATGAATATCAAGGGTTAGAAACTTCTTTTAAAATTGTTTTTCAGGCAAATTCTTCTTTAGGCAGTATTCAAACGTATGGCAGCGGGAATAATGAAGGTTTACTTTTGCCAAATACTGCGACAAACTTTTATGCATTTATTCTTGTTGGGATAATGTTTTTCGCGATGGGAGCCATTTTTTTCTTTCAAAAACGAAATAAACATAAAGATCAGCTTCATGAGTTATGAAGCGCTTGGAGGAAGCGGTGTACAAAAAATATTGTCCTAATTGTCTGCGTTTTTCATATAGCAGCTGCTCTGAAAGAAAATGGTTGTGCCCATCATGTCGTTCTGATCTTACTTCCATGGAAGGAATATTCTGTCGCAATGTATTAAAATATTCTGCCGCCCTTGCGGAATATAAGCAAAAAAATCATAACCGAAGAGAGGTTCATTTTTCTAAACAAATATAAAAATTTTAGTTAACATTTAGATCTTTCTTTTCCTGTAATTTCCATTTTTTTGTAAATTCTAAAAACTGACGGAATTCTTCTTTCGATACTCCGGAATTCATTGCTTCCTGTACTAATAACATCCATTCAGGATCAAGAACATTCGTATTTTCTTCATTTTCCCCATTTATTAATGTATTAACAGGAACATCTAAAACGGATGATATTTTTTCCAAGAAATGGACAGAGGGGTTTGATTGAAGATTCCGTTCGATAGAACTTAAATAAGATTTTGCCACCCCTGCTTGTTCAGCCAGTTCAGATAGCGTAAGACCTTTGTTTTTTCTAAGCTGCTTTATGCGATCACCAATCATCATGATCATTTCACCTTCCTTTAACGGTTCTATGTCAATTATTGGGTGTACTTGATGTGAAGAGCACCTCTTTTATATGTATGAAAGTTAGATAAGTGAGCATAATATCTTATTTCTGAGTCGATCAAAGTTGCGAATACCATAAGAAATTCGTTTCATCACTTTAATTTTATTGTCAATCCCTTCTAAATAACCGTTGGTGTAGGGATAAATAAATGAATGGATAATTTCTTTTTCCCAGCTTTTAAAGATTCGTTTCTCATTCAGTCCCGATTTATCAATAGCTTAATACAGCAGTTCTAAGTTTGACCTTGCATTTCGCTCATTATTTTGTGTCATCTATTTTTTAAAGACTTCTATCACTTGGTAAGCTTTCCTTAAATCGGGGGCAACTCTAAATAATATTGAGAGTTCCTGTTTACGTGTGATGAGCTTTTTTTTCGATTTATGGAAGAGAAACCGCAACTTTTTCATCGAGTTTCGATCTTTGTCTTGGTTCGAGTGCCCAAAAGTTTTGGCGCGCATAATGGAATTGATCCACGATGATAATCGAATTTTGAAAGAGTTGTTGGGCCAAAATTTTATACGGCTGCCACATATCCATGACTACCATTTGAATACGATAAATCGGTAAAGAGCGAAAATAATCTTTTAACTTGGACCAACTTTCAGTCTTGAATGACATCCAATACCTTGTAGCCTTGAGGGTCACCAATGACACATTGATATGTTCCTTTTTCGGTTGTCCACTTGATCTCATCAAGGGCTAAAATTCGTGGTAATGAGTGGCTTTCATAAGTATCATAACGGTCAAAATATCGAATAACCGTTGAGTATCATCATCCAATATCTTTAGACACTTCCTTAAAATTGGCCGTTCTCCTTTTGATAAGAAGAGCTTGAAGGACAAATTTCGTATGACGCTGATAACGCCCTAAAAGGCATATAATTCAAAGAAACGTTTTCCGCAAGATGTACATTTATAACGACGCTTTTTCAGAATGAGGTACGCATACATTCCACGAAACTTGATATCTCGAATCTTCTGCAGACATAATCATGAATGGATCTTGCCTCTTCCAGCATTGAGGGCCATGTTGATAACAAGGTTTGGTTTCGAGAAAAATTCAAGGTGCGTATCTGTCTCCACAATCTTTGACGCCATTACATTTTCCAATCCAATCAGCTCTGGGATGCAAATAGTCTTGCATTTACGAAGTCTCCTTTTTAATGAGGTTTTGCCACTTTCATTATAAAAGAGAGCATTTCGTAAATGCTTTTTTATTTTTTAAGAAATTTCTTCTACCTCAACATTTGGTATAGAACCCTTTTAACCCAAATGTTTGTTTTTATTTAGAAACAACATAATCGCAATTAAAAAAAGTAAACGTAAAAGTCCAATTTTAAATCAAATTCATTTGCAAATGCATGAAAATACAAAATATTAATAAGGGAAAGCTCCATTCCGAAGAAATGACTAGAAAACATGTTTCCCCTATTCAGAATCATTTTACATCACTAAGTCGAACCATGTCTACTTATGCCGAATAAATCTTTGGCTATTCATACTTATTATATTCTCTTCTAAAAGCTGCTACCCCTTTTTTATTAATTCAAAATTAACGTTTTCTGCTCGTCAAGCTAAATGGGGGAAAATGGAGAAAAATTTCGTTGAAATTGCCGTATTGCTTTTTTATTAACTACCGGCAATTAATCGGCATAAATCCAGGTAAAGAGGCTGTAAACATTTAAGGGATTCGGAGATTTAAACTGCATGGAAAGCCGAAAAAAGCTACTTTTTCCGTTTTTGCTTCTCTTTAAATGTTTTAAAAACATCTCGTGTTTGCTTCATATATTTATAAATGCTGTAAGGCTTTTTTATGATCCGGATCGGAAGGGAAAGCAAAAATTTACTGAGGTCATTCCGGTATTCTTCTGTAATCTCAGCCGGTTTATGAACAATTTTTTCATACACCTCATGGTAAAATTCGTTTAATAAATCAATTTTTATTTCAACTGTGTGATGGCAGTTTGCACATTCTATCCTTGAAATTTTATCGTTAATGTAAGTAATGATGTGATCTTGTTCCTCATTGCAATGAATACAAAATAACGTTGCTTCCATTTCTTTAATTTCCACGTTCTTCACCTCTTTTTATGAAGGATGAATTCTCCAAAATCCTTCTCTACACTAAGTATATTATTCAAAGCTGCATTCATTTCCTTCTATAAAAATGTTTCTAACGCCAACAATTGATAAAACATCTCAACGATTTAAACCATTATAACCAAATTTTAATATGTATTTCAAAGTATAAAAAGTTTGAAAAATACTTTCAAGAATTTATTGACTTTTTAAACATCTGGAATATAATAAGGATTACAAACGATTAACA
>ERZ777010.1229-NODE-1229-length-18003-cov-8.353577_pt1 | contig 18003 bp, 20 predicted proteins | sample MGYA00374963_ERZ777010 | MGnify/ENA primary metagenome ERZ777010 (study PRJEB29309, sample SAMN06268256) | bioreactor metagenome | isolation source: Joint BioEnergy Institute, California, USA | place: USA:Joint BioEnergy Institute, California, USA | collected...
ACCAATCGGTTATGAGCCGACCGCTCTGACCAACTGAGCTAAGGGCCCGAATCGCACCGGACATCGATCACATTTATTACTATACACAATCGTGAAAAAGATTTCAAGAGGGAAATGAAGAATTTCTGTAATTTTTTTCACCGCCATGAAAAGCTGCGGTTGCGCCGTTTCACAGGCTGTCCCGCTTCAGCCGTCAGAAAAAACAGCACAGCCGCGTGCTGCTTTTCTGACGGCATCTGCTGTCGCCATCCCGGCTTACCCAGCCTGCTCCTCCTCATTCTTGTTCTCCTGGACCAATCCGGCTTGTTCCACGCGGGCAGCTTCTGCTTCCAGGCGAGCGGCTTCCGCTTCCTGTTCATCCCGCATCCGGTGCGCCATGCGGCTTGACGCATTGGCAGCCACGCTGGCCACCAGGTCATCCAGGAAGGTGTGCACGCGGCCGTCTTCCGCCAGCTTTGTGTCCAGACGCTTGATGACGCCGATCTTGGCTTTGTCCAAATGTCCAAACGTCGTGACCGCAATGCTTCCGTATGCAAACACCGAGCCGATGGCCAAGGTTTCGTCACAGCCGAAAAGACCCTCATCCTGCGCGATAATCGTCTGCAACGGCTCGGACAGCAAGCCTCTTTCCGCCAGTGTATCCAGCTCCACCCCCACCAGGATGGCATGTTGCATCTCCCTTTTTTCCAGCACAGCGTTTACGCTCTCGATGCACGCTTCGAGCGTCAGGTTTGGATGATACGGCGCCTGCATCTCGTAGACAATTTCCGCAATATCCCGAATGGAAACTCCCCGTTCTTCCAAACGTTTCAGCGCGGCGTTTTTGACTTCGATGCTGTGCACCTGCTTCTTCATTAAGAGTGACATCCCCTTCCACAAATCGTGAAGTCATTCTATTCCATAGTATCATACTGAAGTAAAATTGCGACAAAATTCAGTTGGAAAAGGAGCACACTCAAGCAGGGACAACAGACGTCTTTTGTTTTCCCGGCATCTCAAGCATCGAAAAAAGCAGAAAATAGCCACCCCGGCTTCCCTAAGCCAAAACAGGTGACCATTTCCGGCTTCCACCATGAACGTTCGGATGCGGCATGCACAATCCAATAAAAACCTACCGCGGCTGTTCCTCCTGCGGACCTTCCTCCTTCAAGGGAGAAACGACCAGCCCTTCTTCAAACTCCGCCTTGCTGATGGCCGTCAGGATGGTAAAAGTCAGCACGGACAAAATCAGCAAGACGAGAAAAATAAAAGTAATCATCATGGCTGTGTACAAACATGCACCACCTCCTCTACTCCCAGTCTTTCCCGAGGTTCGCAAACTATTCCGGGCTGCGCATAAGATTACACATAAGACAAAATTTCTGATAAAATGAGGACTTGCAATGGTTGACCAAATCGCAAAAGGTGGTGTGGTGTGATGTTGTACAGTATCGTCGTTTTTCCCTCCAGCCAGGTACAGGAAGTGGCGAACTCGTACCGGAAGCGGTATGATCCTTCGTATGCGCTGATCCCGCCTTACATCCGGCTGAAAGAAGCGTTTGAACTGGAGGAAGCCCGGCTGCCTGAACTCATCGAACATCTGGAGCAGGTGGCTTCCACCACGAACCGTTTTCCTGTCCGTTTTCACCGGGTTTCCACGTTTCATCCGACCAACAACGTCATTTTCCTGGCGGTGCAGGACAAGGAACCTTTCCTCAAGCTGCATGAAAAAATCGTGCAGCGATTCCCCGAGAAGGAAACGTACGCCTTCGTTCCGCATTTGACGATCGGCCGCGACCTGTCCGATGACGAACTGCGCGACGTTACCAGCCAGCTGAGCATGGTCAAGTTCGACCTCGAATGCGAAGTGGACCGCTTCCACCTGATTTACCAGCTGGAAGACGGCATTTGGAGCACCTACCAGACCTTTTTGCTGAAAAAATAACCCCTCCTGAACCCCAGGAGGAATCTTTTTGCCAGAGGATGTGCCACAGTGATGATTAAAACCTATCAGATTGTGAGAGTCACTTCACCCGGTCAACTGGAAGACCACATGCGCGTGCGCAGAACTGTCTTCGTCCAGGAGCAGGGTGTACCCGCCGAAATCGAATTTGACCAGCATGACCGTGAGGACGAGGAAACCCTTCATTTCGTCGCCTACGACGCTTTCGAGCGGCCTGTCGGCGCAAGCCGCCTGCGGACGTACGCGCCCGGCATGGGCAAGGTGGAGCGGGTGGCCGTCCTGCAGACGGAACGCGGAACAGGACTGGGCAAGCAGATCATGCAGGTCATGGAAGAGGCTGCCCGCGAAGCCGGTTTCACCCAGTTGAAGCTGAACGCCCAGACACATGCCCAGGGCTTCTACGAAAAGCTGGGGTACGAGCCATACGGTGAACTGTTTGAAGAAGCGGGCATCCCGCATATCGCCATGAAGAAAACTCTTGCCGCCAAGTAAAAGCAAGGTTTCCAAAAAACCGCAAAAAAGCTCCCCGCAACGCCTGCAAAAATCCAAGGCAGGCACGGGGAGCTTTTTTTATCCCTGCGCTCTTCGCCGCTCAGCGATCGCGCGCAACTTCTCCACGGTATCTTCCAAAGCCAGATGCGAACCCAGCATGGCGTGAAAGGGTTCTTCCCCCCGCCAGCCGTGAAAGTCTGAACCGCCGGTCACCACCAGACCGTGTTCCTTCGCCCACTGAAGGTACTTAAGCCGCTGCGCTTCGCTGTTGTCCGGATGGTACACCTCGATGCCATCCAGTCCGAACGCGATCAGTTGCTGCACCAGTTCGTCGTCGTTGTAAAGACCGGGATGGGCCAGCACGGCCACACCGCCCGCCTGCCGGATCAAGGTGATCGCCTCCTGCGGCGTGATGCGCGGCGGGTTGACGTACGCCGCCCCTTCCTTGCCCAGGTACTTCTCAAAGGCTTCCTCCACCGAGGAGACCACGCCCAGCTCGATCAGTTCCTCGGCGATGTGCGGCCGTCCGATGTTCTTGTCTGTTCCCTGCTTGCGCCGATAGACGCTCTCCAGCGTGATCGGGATGCCCAGTTCCCGCAGGCGCGCGATCATCAGCTTGTTTCGTTCGTGCCGCGTTTCGCGCAAGCCGGCCAGCTTCTCCTGAAAAGACGAATCCGCGTACGGAACGAAGTAGCCCAACACGTGGATGTCCTGCCCCCGTGCCAGGGAGCTTACCTCTACGCCGGGAATGACCTCTACGCCTTGCGCGGCGGCCGCTTCCAACGCCTGCGGAATCCCCGCTACGGTATCATGGTCGGTGATCGCGATCGCCGAAAGCCCCTGTTCCCTGGCAAGCCGCACGTTTTCCGCCGGCTCGCATGTGCCGTCGGAGGCCGTCGTATGCGTGTGCAAATCGGCCCTTTTTTTCATGTTTTTTCCCCCTGTCCTTCTCTTTTCTGTGTCTGAATCGTCAATCCCCTTCATACGCTGATAGCAACACACTTTTTTCAAGGTGAAAGCCAAGGAGGATGTTCATGCGGTTAAAGATCAAAAACCTGTCCGGTGTCCTGCAGCCCATCTCGCGCGTCGACAAGATTTTGCGGCAGCAAGGCTTTCAGCGAACAGGCGGAACGAAGCCCAGCTATGACATTGTCATTTACGACTCGGCGAGCAGCAGCACCTATTGTCTCCGCATTCCCGCACGCATATCCGGCGGGAGTACGAAAAAAGGAGAACAAGCCGTCAAGTTGGGTCTTCCTTACCTGGAGGCGAAGATCTGTATGAACTCTCCAACCGCAAAGCCGTTTTTCATTCCCAAGGCAGTCCGCGAAGCAGCCGAACACAAGCTGGCGGAAGTGGCGGACTACCTTTCCTCCTGTGAACCGTCCTGATGTGTCATTGCCCTGCTCCACAGCCAGCGGTTCTGCCAAATGCGATAGCCGACTCGCTGTTCCTTGTACAGTCCGACCAGGTAACCCATGAACGCCGTTCGATACAGCACGTAACTGGATGCTGTCTCGATCTTGACCCCCAACCGCTCGCAAAGTTCGGCCAACGCTTCATCCAGGGTACGCTCTGTCTGCAGGATCTCTTCGATCAAGCTGCAAATTCGCAGATGCCAATCCCTGTTTTTCACCAGCACTTCACGTGCAGAGGCAGTGTACGCTCCATGTCCCGGCAGGTACCCGCTGTAGCTGGATTTCATCAGTTTGTCCAAACTGAGCAGGGTTTGCTGTACGTCCACGAGAAAAGGCAACTTGTGCTTTTCCAATTGCTCTTCACCCAAATAGCTGTCGGCGGCAAAGCATATGCCGTCACATACCACTCCTGCCTGCTGCCAACTGTGGCCCGGCAGCGCGAGGATGGTGAACGGCACGCCGTCAATGTCCAATTCCCCTTCCACTGGAAGGAGGTGATCCACCCGCGAAGAGGTTCCGAGCAAAAATTTATTGCGCATGTCGGCAAGCGGTTCCGCTCCCATGTTCAGATAAATCGGTTCCAAAATGGGGTAGCGGATCACCGCTTCTTCCAAAGGAGGTGCGTACACCTTTGCCTGCGGCCAGCTGCCGAGCAAATGGGCATTGCCGCCAAAGTGATCGGCATGGGCGTGGGTTTGCAAAATGGCAACCAAGGGCTGGGAGATCGCTTCCAGCCCTTTTTTAATTTTCTTCGCAGTTTGCGCATCAAGTCCGGAGTCAATCAGGATTGCCCCGCTTTTGCCCAGGACGAGGCCAATGTTGACGTGACCGGGAAAATAGCCGACACGTTCCTTGATCATGACAGGAGTATGGGTTGACACATCACGACCTTCCTTCCCTTTCATTTTCATACCTTTTCTCCATTTTCCCCGTCTTCCCTGCCAGACACTCCAAAGCGCAGCGGTCCAATCACCTGGTACGGAGGACGCGGCCGGTTGAGGCTGCTGAACATGTGAGTTGCTGCCGCCACCGCGACGATCGTAATCAGCGAGAAAATCATCCGCTTCAATCCGATTGCCTGCAGCGAACTGGCGACGATGAATCCGTCGATGACAAAAATCAGCAGCGCCACCGGAATGGAAAAACGGCGGGCAAGAAACTGCGCCAACAAATCCGTACCGCCCGTATTGGTGTCAAAAGCGAGCATCAGCCCGATACCCGCGCCAATCAGCGTCCCGCCCACGACTGCCGAGCTGGAGATGCTCCACACATTGTACGCGCGCAGAAACGAGCCGGCATCGATGAAAAAGGAAGAGATCAGCATGCCGTGAAAACTGTGGCAGAACAAGGACCGATCGAAAAACAAGACGATCAAATAGACGGGAATGCTCACCCCGATCATCACCAGTCCCGGCGGAAGCTGCAGGTAGTACGCAGCCAGAAGCCCAATGCCGATCATGCCGCCGTCCATCAGCTGATGCGGAACGAGAAACAGGTTGACTCCCACCGCCACCAGCAGACTGCCGGCCAGGATGGCAGCCGCTTTTGCCAGCCAGTACACGCCCTTCCCTCCCCCGTTTTCTCCAAACCCTTCACGGGAATTGCCCGGAAAATGACCGGGAGATGCCTGTATATCTGTATGCCTTCCGCCAAACCGGTATGTCCCATTGGCCTCCGGATTGGCTGGCATTTTGAAACCCGTGTTTTGACGCCTTCTTCAGGAAGTTGGTATACTAGCCTCTATGCGAACATATGAATGTTTCGGCGCCCCTCTGCGTAGATTGAATTACATCGGTGTAGAGGGAGGTGAGCCCTTTACCTTCCGCATCCTGGGGGGTGAAGGTGTGCTTGGAGGAAAGTTCGATCGGGGAGTTTCTCCTGAATCTGCTGCTGGTTGTCTGGTTCGTTTTGCTGAACGCTTTTTTCGTCGCAGCAGAAATTGCGCTGGCAAAGTTGCGCCAAACACATCTCGTCCAACATGCCAACGAAACAAAATCTTTTCGGGCCGTTTGCGCCCAAAAAGTGAGACAAAAGCCGGAGGATTGCCTGTCGGCCTGCCAGTTGGGGATTACGGCGGCATCGCTTGCCCTGGGGTGGATTGGCGTTCCGGCTGTCGCCGGCTGGATGGAGGTTTTCTTTGCTTCCGCAAATCTTCCCGCAAACTGGAACGCTCCGGTCTCCATCATCCTCGCCTTTGCCGCGGTCACGTTTCTGCACGTCCTGCCGGGAACATTGCTGTCCAAGTTCCTGTCTGTGCAAAAAGCGGAATCCATCCTGTTGTGGACGGCTCCGCCGCTGCTGATGGCAACCCGGCTGTTTCGGCCGCTGCTCAGGGTGCTGAACCGTTTTTCTTCTTCCCTGCTGCGGAAAGCGGGAATTCCCCACGGCGAGGAGAGCGGTTCCGCCCACACGCAGGAAGACCTGCCCCGGCTGGCGGGCCTGCGCCGAAAAACCGGCCATTTGGACCAGACGGAGCTTGCCCTCTTTGACAAGATCTTCGCCTTTTCCCAGCGTCTGGCCCGGGAAATCATGATCCCGCGCATCGACATGATCTGCCTGTATGACGATTACAGCTTTGAAGAATGCCTGGCCGTCATTCGCAAAACCCGCCATTCCCGTTTTCCGGTCGCCCATGAGGACAAGGACAGGCTGATCGGCTTTGTGCACGCCTCTGACTTCTACCTGGCGGCCGTGACAAACGGACAGGCGGAGATCCAAAACCTGCTGCGCCCGCTTTTGACCGTGCCGGAAACGATGGAAATCAGCCATGTGTTGCAGCTGATGCAAAAAGCGAAATGCCAGATGGCGATCGTGATTGACGAGTACGGGGGTACGGCTGGTCTCATCACCATGGAAGACATCCTGGAGGAGATCGTTGGCGAGATTCAGGATGAGTTTGACGAGGAGACGAGACCCGAAATCGAATGGATTTCCGCCGATGTCCTCTCCGTCTCCGGCAAAACCCTGCTGTCCCGCCTCAGCCATTGCATCGGCATCGACGTCTCCTCTCCCGAAGTGGACACCGTCGCCGGTTGGCTGTACAATCAACTGGGCGGGGCCGCGGCAGAAAACAGCTCCATCACCTATCAGGGCTACCGCTTCACCGTCAGCGAATGGCAGCAGCATCGCATCATCCGCGTGAAGATCTGCCTGGCCGACAACGGGGAGCCGCCCGGTGAGACGGGGTGGTCCTCCGATTCCCAAAAGGCCCCGCTCCTTACGGCACAATCCTGAGCAAAATTTCAACATATCGTCCCCCTTGTCCGGGGGCTTTTCTTCTTTTCCGTTTCACCACAACATCCAGGAGGGGAACAACCAAACACGATGCTGACATACGCACTGCTCGACCATCAGCCCGTCTTGCTCACTCCCGACAACTACCACCTCCTGCCGGTCTGGCGCATGGCGGCGCTGCAAGGCAAACTCCGCTGCCCCCGTTGCGGAGCACCGCTCAAGCTGATGGCGGGGATCAGCTTCGAGCCATACTTCCTCCATCCTGCGGAGAGCACCTGTCCGCTGCAAACGGATGCGGCGTTTCCGGAGGAACAGGCGGTTTTGGCAGTTCAAGCGGATTTGGCGGCTTCAGCGGAAGCGGCAGCAGCGGCGGAACCGGTTTCTGCCGGTCCGGACACCGCTGCCGTTTCGCAATCCGCTGATCGCGAAGGAAGACAGCTCGGTTCCTTTCGCCTGCCCAAAAACAGGCCGATTGGCAACGGTTCATCCGCAAGCCTGGTTTCCCCGTCGCCGTTGCCCGTATACCGCAAGCGTCTCACTCCGCGCACCCGCGTCAAACCGGCCGAACTGTTCAACCGGAACGAAGCTCTGCACGCCAACCAGAAAAAGGCGGTGGAGACGACAGACGGCCCGCTGTTGATACTCGCCGGTGCGGGCAGCGGCAAGACCCGGGTCATGACGGCGCGAACGGTTCACCTGATCCGCCACGCCGGCGTAGCTCCGCGGCAAATCATGGTGGTGACCTTCACCACCAAGGCGGCGGAAGAAATCCGCCAGCGCATCGCCCGCGAGCTTCCGCCCCGGCAGGCGGGCGAACTGATCGCCGGGACGTTTCACAGCATCTTTTTCCGCATGCTTCTGCATCACCGCCCCCAGCAATGGGATCAGCGCCGCCTGCTGAAAAAGGAGTGGCAGAAATGGCGGCTGCTGCGGGAAACGGGAATCCTGGCGGGGCATGACGAGCTTTTGCAGAAAAAGGAACACGAAGTGCTGGAAGCGCTGGCCGTAGTCAGCCGCTGGAAGAACGAATACATACTTCCCCATGAAGCGGAAGGGCGTCACGCAGCCAACGATGCCGAAGAACTGGCCCGCAAGCTCTACCCGCTCTACGAAGAAGCGAAGAAGAGACAGCGCTGTTTCGACTTTGACGACATGCTGATCGGATGCTTCGAAATGCTGCGGGACGATCCGGAACTGCTTGCCCGCTACCAGGAACGGATCACGCATGTCATGATTGATGAGTTTCAGGACATCAACCGCATTCAGTATGAGACGGTCAAACTGCTCGCCGCACCGCAGAACAACCTCTGCGTCATCGGAGACGACGACCAGTCCATCTACGGGTTTCGCGGCAGCAACCCGCACTTCATCCTCGGCTTTACCCGCGATTACCCCGAGGCAAAATCGATCACGCTGGAAGTGAACTACCGCTCCCGCACATCGATTCTGGGCCTCAGCTATTCCTTGATCGGACACAACCAGGCCCGCTGGGTCAAGGAGTGCCGCAGCTTTCACCGCGAGGAAGGAGAAGCCTACCTGTTTGAAAGCGAAGACGAGGAGGAACAGGCTTCCCGAATCATCGACGACATCATGCACCGCCACAACCAGGGCGTGTCCTTTGGCAGCTTCGCCATCCTGTTCCGCACCAGCGAGTCGGCCCGCCCGATCCTGGAACGCTTAAGCGAAGCAGGCATCCCGTTTCACTACACACAGGAGGATGATTCCTTCTACCAGCGGCAAACGGTGCGCTGGGCACTCGCCTATCTGCGGCTGGTGCTTGATCCGGATGACGCCGATGCGCTTCGGGAGATCCTGCCCACGCTCTACCTGCCGCTTGAGCAGTGGAACGCCATCCGCAGCCAGGCGATCCTGGAAGACGTCCCGGTGCTAGACGTATTGCCCCGCCTGCCGCAGTTGAAGCCGTTCCAGCGCAAGCAGCTGGACAAGCTGATTGAGATTCTGCGCGGCTGCAGGGAAGCCTCCCCTGCCAGGGCGCTGGAGAAGATTTTTGCGGACGGCAAGCTGCGCGACTATTTGCGGAAAAGGGCAAAAGAACGGGAAAGCAGCCGGGAACGCTGGAGCGATGAACTGCAGCAGCTGATCGCCATGAGCAGACGGCATGCCGCCATTCCCGACTTTCTCCGCTACTTCCAGCGGATGAGCGAACAGGAAAAAGAGTGGCGCAGCAAGCGTCCGCTCCCCGGCGAGGCGGTGCATGTGCTCAGTATTCACCGGGCGAAAGGGCTGGAGTACGACCACGTCTTCCTGCCCGATCTGGTGGAAGGCGCCCTGCCGCATGAATACACCCTGGAAGAGTTGCGCAAGGGGAAAAATGCCGCTCTCGAGGAGGAACGGCGGCTGTTGTACGTGGCCATCACCCGCGCCCGGCTCAGCGTCAGCATCGGCATTCCCCGCGAGCGATTCGGCCGCAAAACCCGCCCTTCCCGCTTTATCGCCGAAATGGGGCGCTAGCGCGAAGCCTTCATGCCGCGAAACCAAACGGAACAAAAAACGGTTGCCGTACTGGCAACCGATCGTTTGGCATGTTTGACACAAGGCACCTAGAAGCCGCGAATGTGGTAGCCCGCATCCACGTGGATAATTTCCCCGGTAATACCGCGCGACAGATGGCTGAACAGAAACAGCGCGGTGTCGCCCACGTCGGACTGGTCGATGGTGCGGCGAAGCGGCGCTTTTTCCTCAATTTCCTTGAGAATGACATTGAAATTGCGGATGCCTTTCGCGGCCAGGGTGCGAATCGGGCCGGCAGAAATCGCGTTGACGCGGATGTTGTCCTTGCCCAGATCGTTGGCCAGGTAGCGTACGGAAGCGTCCAGCGCTGCCTTGGCGACTCCCATCACGTTGTAGTTCTGTACGACCCGCTCACCGCCCAAATACGTCAGGGTGACGATGCTTCCGCCTTCGGTCATCAGCGGCCGTGCCGCGCGGGCCACCGCAACCAGCGAGTAGGCGCTGATGTCTTGCGCCAGGGCGTAGCCGTCACGGGAGGTGTTGATGTACTCGCCTTCCAGCTCCTCCGTTTTCGCAAAGGCGATGCAATGAGCCAGACCGTGGATGACGCCCACTTTCTCCTTGATCGTTGCGAACGCCGCCTCCACTTCTTCGTCCTTGGTCACATCGCAATTGACCAGCAGCGGTTCGCCGCCCAATTTTTGGGTCAGCTCGGTCACGTTTTCACGCAACCGCTCCCCCTGATAGGTAAAAATCAGGTTGGCCCCCGCCTTGTGCAGGGACTGGGCGATTCCCCAGGCAATGCTGCGGTGGTTGGCCACCCCCATGATAACAATGTTCTTTCCTTGCAAGAGTCCTTCCATCTATGTATCGGCTCCTTTCCACATTCTGTTGCCATTATACCTGATCTTGTCCGCGGTTACGAGAGAAAGGTGGACAAGAGCGGCGGAGCCGCGGCACAGGAGTCCGTCAGGCCTGGTGGTTGGCGTGCAGCAAGACATGCGCCAGCAAATAGACGAGAATGGCTCCCGCCAACCAGTTGCCCAGCCGCGGGTCGCCTTCCCGCTGGAGCATGGGGACGAGATGGCTGGCACAGAGGTAGAGAAAAATGCCGGTGGCGAGCGCAAACAGGACAGGGGAGACACCGGCGGGAATGACGTCTTTTGCCGTCCCCATTCCCAACGCCCCGACCAGCGTGGCCGCCCCCAGTGAAGCGGACGCCCAAAATGCCTGTTGCCTGGAACCGGTCAGCGCGAGCACCACAGCAGCCGCAGCCGCGCCGTCCGGTATCTTGTGCAAAATCAGCGCGAACAGGATCGGCACGCCAACGTCCGCACCGAGGGAAAAACCATTCAGCAAGGAAGCGCCTTCCAAAAACGAGTGCAGCAAAAAGCCGGACAAGATTCCCGCCATTCCCGGCGGCCGGGCCTTGTCCCGGGAATGGGAAAAAGACTCCACCATGTAAAACAGGACATAGCCGACGAGGAGAAACGGGATCAGTTGTCTTCCGTAGGAAAGCACAAGATGCGGCATCAGATCGAGAAAAACGATCCCCAGCAGCAAGCCGGCCCCCGAAGCCAGCATCTTCAGCAAGCCCTCGCTACTCCACGCCCTCAGGCACAGGATGATCCCGCCGATGCTGCTGGAGAGCGCGGCTGACAACAGGACAATCCACATCACAGGCAGCTGTAAACACTCCTTTCCCGCCCTGATCCGCATGCGCGAAAAACTCCATTCCATTCTACGCGCCCGTCCCACGCCATATGCTCTCCTTCCCGCTCCCAAATGATTTCCTTCCTCGTGTCTTGCAATCCTCCTCCATTTTTGCGCAGTAAAGTGACAAAAAACGCGGGCCTGTCCAAAACAGACGAACCCGCACTAGTTTTTAGAAGCTTTGTCGATTTTCTTTTCCCGGAAAAAATTGGTGCTATAATGAACCCACCGGGAAAATTGGAGGAGGAAACAAGGAGTGATTCGCGATGGATGTACAAGTTTGGATGGCTTCAAAAGAGGTGGCTGACCGTCTCGATGTTCACGTTCGCACCCTGCGCAACTGGCTGGAAATGTTTGTGCCGGCGCAGGAACGGCAAAAAAATCCACAGGGCCATTACCTGATCAGCGAAAAGGGGTTTTCCCTGCTGAAAGAGGTTAAAGAGCGCAAAGAAAACGGCAGCGGTTCCCTGCGGGAAATTCAGCGCCAGCTTTGCGCGGAAGGCCTCATCCCCGAAGAGATGCTTTTGCCCGAAGAACCGGCGTTTGAGGAAACCGCGGCAACGGCTGATTCAAGCAACACAGCGGTGCAAAAGCGGGAGGAAACAGAACGCAGCCTGCAGGAGGCATTGCTTAAGTTTCAGCATGAATTGACCCAGCTGGCTGCCCTGACTCAAACGCAGTCCACCATTTTGCAAAAAATTTCGGACATCGAGGAGAGACAGGAAACCTTGCGCCTGGAACTGCGCCGCGTCACCTTTGAGATGGATCTGATGCAACAGCGGTTGACCAAGCGCCAGGAACGGTTCGCCCGCTATCAATCCCGCTGGTCGCTCAACCCCTTCCGCTGGTTTACACGCTCCAACCGCACTGTGGAACAGTAAGCCCATCCGCCTTCATCCCGGCCACAAACCCATGGATGTGCCGGTTGAAACATCCGCTTGCACTCACCGTGAAACACATTTTCTTGGAAAATAGCAGCGCTGCGGCTTTGCCCCGGCGCTGTTTTGTTTGCCGCAAAAATCACAAGAACAAGAATCTTTGCCGTAACACCCCGCGGGGTTGTTGGAAGCCATTGATTTCAGTATGATGGTAACGAGGAGGGTTGTCGAAATGCCCAAACAATTCGTTATCGAAGCGATCATGCTGGCAATTTATGGAGAGCTGATGGCCCCTTCCCAACCTGTGGAATACCTGATTCCCGCATCGACCATTTACGAGCTGGACGAGTTTTTGAACAGCCCGGAACCGATTATGCCTTCGCCCAGCGATGACCAACACGTGCGCAAAATCATGAAGGAAATGAGCCAATTTTTCTCCGATCCCTTCAATCGCAAGCGGATGGAAAAAGGTTTGATTGCCCCCTGGGCCCAGGTCTCCTTTGCATTTCCAAACGGCGTGACGCTTATAGTCATAAATGGCGAAGACAACGCGATGTGGGGCGAACTGTTTGATCCCGTAGAGACGCAGCTTCTGCTCACTTCCATGCGATTTGAGGTGCCTTTGCTCACCGATCAGCCTGACTTTGAGGATCGAATCCTGGAATACGTGATTCCGGTACAGTTTTATGATATAGACGACTTTGAATTCGCGCTGGAGCAGGGGATCTCCCTGAGCGAACTGCAGGAACCCTAGTTCCTGCCAGAATTGGCATCCCAAAGACGGACTGGCCGCATCTGCGGCCAGTCTCTTTTGTTGCGGTGGCTTTTTTGCACCCGAGAATTGGCACTTTTATTTTTCCTTTTTTCGCCTTATAGTGGAACAGAGATTCGACAGCTTCAGGAGGCGAAATCATGGGAAGAAAGCCGATTTACACGAAAGTCTACAACCAGCTCAAATACAAGATTTTCAGCGGTGAGCTGCCAATTGGCTCCCCTTTGCCTCCGGAAAGAAAACTGGCCGAACAGCTGGACGTCAGCCGCAACACGATCGTCCGGGCTTATGCCGAACTGGAAGCGGAAGGCCTGATCACCGGGATCAGGGGAAGCGGCAGATACGTGGAAGCGGTGCCTGCCCCGCTGGCCATTTCGCGCATCGACTGGGAAAGCCGCCACACCTGCCGTTCGCTCGCATCCTCGCCTTCGCACATGGCCGAGCTGTTGGCCATTTCCGATGAATACCCGCGGACGATCAACTTTGCCCACGGTGATGGCGGCAAACATACGCTGGAAACGTCCGGGCTGAGCGATTACCTGAAAAGGGCGGCCGAATCGGCGTCATCCTATTACTTTACTTCGGTGCAAGGGTTTCCACTGCTCCGGGAGCTGCTCGTGGAATGGATGGGGTTTGCCCCGATTTCCTCGCCGGACCAGATCTGCATCACCAGCGGCTCACAGGAAGCGCTTTATCTGCTGACCACCCTGCTGGCCCGGGCGGGAGACTGCATCGTAACGGAAATGCCCACCTACTTCGGTTCGCTTCAGCTGTTTCGATCCCTGGGGATCCGCGTCATCCCTGTCCCGCTGGACCAGGACGGCATGCGGGTGGATGTTTTGGAGGGGATTCTCTCCCGGGTGAGTCCCCGCTTTCTTTACACGGTTCCGACGTTTCACAATCCGACCGGGCGCACCCTCAGCCTGGAGCGGCGCCGAAAGCTTTTGGCATTGAGCGAAAAATACGGTCTTCCCATTGTCGAAGACGACGCATACCGGCATCTTCACCTGGAAAAAGAAGCCCCTCCCGCTCTCAAGGCGTTGGACACGACCGGCAATGTGATCTATTTGAACACTTTTTCCAAAATGCTCTTCCCCGGCCTGCGCATTGGCTGGATCGCAGGCAGCAAGCCCGTCATTGACCTGGTGGCACGCATGAAGGAATTGTCCATCTCCACGCATGTTCCGGGTCAGGTGGCCCTGGCTTCCTTTCTGCGGGACGACCGGCTGCGCCCGCACCTCGCCGCGGCGAGAAAGCTGTACGCCGAACAGGCGCAGTTGATGGCGGAGCACCTGGATGCGCTTAGGCCGCTGGGGATACGCTACGAGAAACCGGAGGGCGGCTTTTACTTCTGGATCTCGCTTCCGGAAAACGTACAGGCGCGCAAGCTGATGCTCGACTGCCGCAAGGCCGGGGTCTCCTTTGCCAGCGGCGACATGTTCCTGCTGCAGGAAGTGGAGCAGCCCTACATCCGGCTTTGCTATACGCACGAAAGACTCGACGAGATCAAGGCAGGCATGACGATCCTGTCCGAAACCATTCGCAAACAACTGGAGGGTTCCCGATGAAATCTTCCGCACAATCCATGGCCGCCTTCAAAAGCGGACTGTGGGACGCGCTCCCGATTACCGCCAGCTACATCCTGTTTGGCGCCATCTACGGCATGATGGCGATGCAGGCGGGACTTACCTCCTGGGAGAGCCTCGCCCTGTCGATTTTCGTCTACACCGGCGCGGGACAATTCAGCACCGTATCTATGATTGCCGAGCAGGCTGGCTTCTGGGCCATTCTGATGACCATCTGCCTGCTCAACACCCGCCACCTGCTGATGGCGCTGTCCGTTTCACCCTACTACCAGCAGTTTTCCAACGCCAAGGTGAACCTGCTCGCCTTCTTCCTGACCGACGAGCAGTACGCGATCACCTTGAACCGCTTCCGCCGCGAAAAAACCCAGGAAGCCTACATATACGGCGTCAGCATCTCCCTGTATCTCAGCTGGGCACTCGGCACCTGGCTCGGCACGGTTGCCGGGCAGTGGATTCCCGATCCCGCCTCGCTCGGTCTTGGCTTCAGCTTTACCGCGATGTTTCTGGCCCTGGCCTATTACCAGCTTGTCTCGCTCGCGCGCATCGTCACCTTCCTGTTTTGCGGCGCGCTGGCCGTTGTCTGCGCGCTCTGGCTGCCAAACGGGCTGCATCTGCTGATCGCCGGAACGGCCGCCTTTCTCATCGGGTACATGTTGCCCTCGCGCCAGGAAGCGGATGCCGCTGCGAAGGAAGCACGAGAGGAGGAATCGGCATGACCATGTTCGGATTGTTCCTGGTGCTTGGCATCGTCACCTACCTTTCCCGCCGCATCTTTTTGCGGCTGCCCGGAAACTGGCTTTCCCCGCGCATGCGCAACGGACTCACGTACATTCCCGTCGGCATCTTTGCCGCCCTGATCTTTCCGTCCCTGTTCGTCCAGGGAGGGCAGGCCGTCTTCCAACCGCTTCTGCTCGCCGCCAGTCTGGTTTGTCTGTTGCTGATGGCGATCAGCAAAAACGTGTTCATCAGCTTTGGCGTCAGTTTGGGACTGGTCGTGCTCGTCTCGCTCGGCGTGATCCCCTGGGGGTAAGTCCGCAAAAAGAATCGCCCGGAAACGTTTGTCTGTGGTACAATATGGGTAAAGAATGGATAGTCCTTAGCGGGGAGGTATTTCGTCGTGGAAGTGATGGCTCAAAATACAAGGATGGACTGGGGAACGGACGAAGAAACGGTACAGTCCATTCTGTTTCGCATGGGAAAAGAATATTACGGGCTGTCCATTTCACTGGTGCGTGAAATTATCAAGCCGTTGCCGATTACCCGATTTCCCAAATCTCCCGACTATGTGGAAGGCGTAATCGATTTGCGCGGAAAAATCCTGCCGATCGTCAACCTGCGGAAAATGTTCGGGCTTCCCGCAGTGGAGATCACCGAGGAAACGCGCTTTGTCGATCTGCAACTAGACGGGCTTGATGTGGGCATCGTCGTCGATCAGGTATCGGAAGTGATGCACATCCCCACCAGCCTCATCGAACCAGCCCCGCCCATCGTGGCAGGCGTGGAAGGCAAATTCCTGAACGGCATCGCGCGGTTGCAGGACAAGCTCATCCTGCTTTTGAACCTGGATGAAATTTTTGGGCAATGGCTGAAAAAGTAAAACTCGTTTGCACACGGGCGCGCGTGAAAGAAGGGGCGAATCCAATTCGCTCCTTCTTTCATGCTATTCCCTTTCTCCGCTGGCCAGGTACGCGTAGTTGACCCAGGCCATCTCCTCAATCCCCAGAATTTCCTTGAACAGGTCGACGGAATCGTAGAGAAGCGAGGCTCCCGTCTCTTCATCGACGTCTGTCAAAAGCCGCAGGTCAAACAGCGAACAAAGCTGCTGCACCTGTTTGGGGCCGACAATCCGCTGGAACGACTGCGGCTTGATCCGGCTGATGCCTTTTCCCACCTCGAGCCGATAGCGATCGGAACGCACCACCCGGTTCAGGATCTCCTCGTACATCTGGCGTACGGATTCGCTTTCCAGAACTCCTTCCTGCAGGTCAATCTGCGGATACAACCGGTTGAACTCCGCCTCTGCCATTTCCACATCCAACGAGTAGCTGATCGTGCCGGACGACACCTCGTATCCGGCATCGAACAGGCGAAATCCCCAACCGTTGTCCTCGGCATCGTGGAACCACAGAAGCGGCACGGACTGTCTCGACAGCCGCAGCAAAAATTGCAGCGTCTCCGGGGTTTCCAGCCATTCGTCCTGCAGAAAAAAGGCATTCCAGTCCTTGTTGACGTTCCGGTGAAAATACGGCTGCTCCGCCCGTGACAAGGCGAGCAGCACTTTTCGTTCGTACCTGCGCGGATACAGAATGCCGGTTGTAAATTCACCCATCCGTTTCCACCGCCTTTTGAAAGGCTTTACATCACTCCTTTTTACTTTATTCAGAAAACGCTTGTTTTTTTCCCCTGATCTTTCCCAAACGTGCTGCTGTGCAGGATGGTATGCACCGCTCCATCCGGTCTGAGTTCCGAACGAAACAAATGCACCTGATTCACCTTCCATTGCGGCGGCTCCTCCGTCAGAAAGCGCTCCTTCCACTCCTTCAGCGGCAAACCTGCATCCGGGGCGTGCACCCCCCGTGCCAGCGTGATGTGGGGCTTGTACGGGCGCCGATCCCAGGAAAGTCCCTCTTTTCGGGAAAAACGTGTTCCCAGCAACTTGTGGAGCTGACGCAGTTCCCGGATTTGGCCGCCGAGTCCGATCCAGAGCACCCGCGGGCGAACTGCATCCGGAAACGCCCCGAACTCTCCCGTGCGAAGCGCAAAAGGTTTCATGATGGCACTCACGACGTCCAGATCCTCACAAAGGGCGGGAAGCAGCGCTTCCTCCACTTCGCCCAGAAAGTGAAGCGTCAAATGCAAATTGTGCAGCGGCTGCCACCTGTCCGCCCGCGCTTCACGGCGCAACCGCTTCTGCACATCGTCCAGATACCGAACCGCCTGTTCCGGCAAATCCAAGGCAACAAACAAACGCATCCGCGTCTTTCCCCCTCTTTCAAACAGTAAAGGCTCCCCTGTCCGGAGAGCCGTGTTTTGTTCCCAAGCCCCGTCTTTGGCAACTCCCCAATGGCCCGCCTCTTTGATCCGGTTGCGGTTCCCGGCAATGGCCGGCGGTATTCCCGAAGTTTACGAAAAGGCTTCGTAGGGATTGCACCCTTGCCCCTCTTTTTCCCGGAATTTTTCCCGGAAAAGCCGGGACAGCATGTCCCGGGTGTGGGCGTCGATTTCCAAATGGTACAGCTGTCCCCGCTCATAGCGCAGGATGGGATAAGCTCCTCGCGCAAGCGGATCAGCCTCCTCCCTTTGGACAAACGCGGGCGAGGCGGCAAAAACGCGGAAAAACGGGTCGTCTTGCCGCTCAACGGAATCTGCAAACAGGTTGTCCAGCGCCGGAGTGACGATCAGGGAGAGGCGTGAGGCCTGTTCGGCCACCCAGACCGTAAAGGAGCTCTCCCTGAACTCGCTTCGCGCATGCCGGCGCATCACCAGGACAGCTTGC
>ERZ777010.1235-NODE-1235-length-17902-cov-23.240657_pt1 | contig 17902 bp, 14 predicted proteins | sample MGYA00374963_ERZ777010 | MGnify/ENA primary metagenome ERZ777010 (study PRJEB29309, sample SAMN06268256) | bioreactor metagenome | isolation source: Joint BioEnergy Institute, California, USA | place: USA:Joint BioEnergy Institute, California, USA | collected...
GCGCTGCACAGCAGCAGAAACGCGGCTACCTTAGCAAGGCGCGCGACGTAGTCACCTGCTGCGCGTGAGTGATGCGGATTACGAATGTTTCCATATCTGCAGCTACGGCACGCTCAGCAGGTGCGCGAGACGTGGTTTTTTGCGTAGCCCAACGAACGTGATATCGGGCGCCCCACTCGCCGCAGGTGCGTAGCGCCCTCAACTAAGAGCATGGAACGCTTAACAGCCGCCTTCGCGGCGCACTTGAGATCTGCCCCACCCCCCGTTCTTCTCTTGCACGCATGATGCCGCCTTCGCACCGCAGTTTGCCCCTACGACGCTGTGCCTGACCGGCAGGCCAACGCTCCATGCGCCTCCATCGGAGGGCACCTTAAGAGCGGTGCCAAAATGTAGCGGTCCCAGAGAGGACCGCGTTTCGTGTATGACTTGATTCCGAAGCCGAATCCTATAAGTGCGTCACATTTCGACCCAATTGCAGCGTTTGACGCGCCGTCCACCATGCCCGCGCTTCTTTCGGCACAGCGACTGTTGCACCTCAAGTTTGACTCTCAGTGATCGTTGCGCTCTCAGGTGATTCGTCATTGGGACCTGCCAGGTCATAACGCGCTGCCCAAGCATCAGTACATAGCTTTACCTACGAACGCGTCCTGACGCATGGTCGCGACCGCCGGCAACCTTTTGAAGGCGATTGCGGGAGCCCATCGACCGTTTAGTAGACTTCAACGCGGCGTATCGTGTGGTTGGAGTTTCGACGGAAGATGAGTTCAACGCCGGCGCACGACTCGCCGCGCTGAGTCTAAACGGAGACGAGCTGATGCTGACGCCGACAGCTCCACATCGCCATTGGCCTCGACCCTAGAACTTCAGGCACCTGGATCAGTTCAGGCGGATGATCGACAGCTCATTACCACACGCGACCGTCGGGCAGGCGATCAAGGAGGCATGGAGGCTCTGCGAGCCAATGCCATCGGACGGCTCGCAGCACAATCAGCCGTTGTCGACACGCCGCTGGCTACGATGAGCTCTTCTGCTTCTCGCTCAACGCCCGCAGCTTCGCACCGATGAACTGAGAATGCGAAAGGTGGAGCAGATCCGCGATGCGGCGGATGAGGTGCTCCTCGTACTCGTGCAGCCTGTCGTCGGAATACGCGGCGCGCCAGAGCTCCTCGAGCAGCCGCAGCTTCTGTCCGAGGTCGAAGCTGGCATCGATCCGGGATGTGAACTGGTAGAGATCGTGGGCAGAGTTTGACTCCTGCTCGGCGAGCTCGAGCAGCTCCCGCGCTTCCTCGGGGCTCAAGCCGAACTTGCGCGCCACGGAGCCGAGCACTGCCTGGCGCTCGGTATCGGAGATGTCGTGGTCGCTGCGCACGACTTCGACCAGCAGCACCGCCGCCGCGAGCTGAGTCCGGTGGTTGGATTCAGCGGGCGTCTCTTCCGGCTGGGGTGCGAGGTGTCGATCGAAGAAGCTACGAAGTGCGTTCAGCATGGGGTACCCGAGGTCTCTGTCGAAAGAACTGACAGAATATTCTGCTCCGGGCTCCCCTCGGTACCTTCATTGAGGCCGCACGGTCGGAAGCTCCGAGCCACGACGGGAACTGCCGTCAGCCCTGGCTCAGGCGCGGCGCACGCCTGCCGGGGACGGTCGAGGCGGCGAGCTCTGGTGTCTCGCGGCACCACACCATCCCCGCGTTCGCGACCGTCTGACACTGAAGTCATTCTGCAGCGAAGGCCACGCCGTGGTCGCGGTCACCGGCACTGGTCACGCACTCGTCGACCGGGGGTTCGCAAGGAAGCGAATCGATCGGAACATGGTGCTGCGCGTTCCGAGCTTCCTCGGCATCGCACGGATCGTCGCCACCACGGAGCCCCTCGCGATCGTCGCGCGAGTTCCGCTCGGCGAGCCGTTCCTGTTTCGTCAGCCCAGTGATACGGCGTGCTGGCGTTTCTCCAGGACCAGCGAGTCGAGCGAGTAGCGACCACCGCCGCGGCAGGCGAAATCGAGACAGATGAACACGAGGACGATCGCCGGCCACCAGCCACGGAAGTCCTGGGACCAGTGGACCATCACGACGGCGACAATGAAGTTGAACACCATCACGAGAGCAGCCCAGCGTGTCAGCAGCCCCAGCACGAGGAGCCCGCCGCACACGAACTGTGCGTAGACTGAAAGCGGCGCCATCAGCTCCGGCCAGATGAACCCGTGATGATCGAGGAACGCCACGAATTCCTCCATCCGCTCCGCGCTGAACACGTTGTCCTGCGTTCCGTACACGAGAAAGGATCCCGTGAGAACCCTGAGGAGCAGTAGGCTGAGATCGGCGTGACGGCGCAGGAATGGAAGGCCGAGCGCTGACGACATCTTCATCTTCCCGGTTGTTCGCGCACACTTTCGAGCGCGATTATCGGACGAAGTCTCCGCAATCGCATCCTTCTCGCGGCTGCGAGACACCAGGACCCGCGACGCCGGCGCGGCTGACAGGAGCCGCAGCAGCCGGCCACCGCGTCATCTGCGCCCTGCTCCCGTGCTGCCGCGCCGTAGCGACTGGAGTCGTTCCTGCCGAGGAATCCAGCGGCCGCACGTGCTGCACCAGTGCCGCGAGCACGCGCCCGGGCTCCTCGACCATCGGCAGATGCGCCGAATGCTCGAACCAGATCGCGAGTTTCTTCGGCGCCTCGAGTCGCTCGAGCCACTTCTCCGCGATGGACGAAGGCGTGGTGTAGTCGTGGCGGCCCAGGAAGAGCACCACCGGAACTTCGAGCCTGCGCAGGTCGCTGAAGCTGAGGTCCGCCATGTACGGCCACAGGGTCTTCACTGAAAGCAGGCTGCCGTCGTTCCAGCCCTGGATATCCGCCGGCGTGTAGTCGGGCGAAAGTCGCGGCGCGCGGAAGTAGAAGTTCGCGTCGGGACGGTATGCCGCGAGCGCGCCGAACTGATTGGCCCACCTGCGCCAGCGGTCGGCGTTCTCGATGGTGAACGGGCCCTCGTCGGGATACGGCCGCAGTGACTCGATTTCACGGACCGCCGCGAAGTTGTTCGTTTCCTTCAGGCGCTCGATGGCCCACGCCATGCCCACGCGCTCGTTCTCGCGCACGTCGATGAGCTGGCCCACGCCGATGTAGGCATGGAGCAGATCCGGCCGTTTGGCCGCGACCATGAGGCCGACTGCGGATCCCCAGCTATGTCCAAGGAGGAACACCTTGCGCTTGCCGTAGCGCTCGCGCAGGAACTCGATCAGCTCGATTGCGTCTTCGCGATAGCGTTCCGGCTTCATGGTCGGCGCGAGCGCCTGCGGATCGTTGAGCGCGTAGGACTTTCCGGCTCCGCGCTGGTCCCACTGCACGACGGTGAAGAAGTCCTCCCACGGACGCTGGAAGGTCCAGGCGATCGGCATCTCGACGGAGCCCGGACCGCCGTGAATGAAGAGCAGAATGGGATTCTCGCGATCGACGCCGCGCACGCTGATCGCCTGGCGCGCGCCGCCCAGCGTCACCACGAGACTCTCCTGCACGCCGTTCGGCGCGACGATGCGGCCGATGTCGGCGATCAGCTCCCGGGCCTTTGCATAGGGATCCTCATCTGCCGGCGACTGCGCGAGGAGCGGCGAGGCGACGAGCAGCAGCGCCAGCAACGCGGGGAATCGCTTCATCGAAGAGGCTCCTGATCGATACGGAAGAAGAGGAACTCGCGGCTGCAGTGCGTAAGGCTCCGGCCGCGATGCGCGCCGCGCTCAGTCCGGCACCGGAAGCGGGTACCAGTTCACGAGGGACACGCCGAACCCGACGTACGTGGCGGAGTGATTGTAGTCGATGAGACTCTCGCCGTAGCCGTTGAAGATCTGCAGGTAGCCGCGGAGATTTCCCGAGATCGGGAACGCCCAATCGAGCCCGATCGAGCCTCGCGAACGCTCGCCGTCGCGCAGTGAATGGCTCAGCGACAGCGCGAGCTCGTGCCGGCGCCAGGTGCGCGTGACGAGGAGATCCGCGCGGCCGATGTAGTCCTCGATGTCCGGATTGTCGTCGTCCTCGGGATCTTCGTTGATGCGCGACCAGTAGCGCGCCGTCACCGTCCAGTCGCCCTTCTCCAGCCCCAGCGTGCCGATCAATCGATTCCAGCTCCGTGACAGCGGTATCGAGCGGCCGTTCGACTGGTGATTGATGCCGATGCCGGCCATCCGGCCTTCCCATCCGAAGACGGAGAACGGGGTGCGGAAGGTGAGCATCACCTCGGGCTCGTAGTCGGTCTCGCGGAACGGGCGCGATGCACCGGCGTTGTAGAGCTGCCAGCGCGAGGACTGCGTGTAGGCGAACCACAGATCCGAGTAGTCGCCGATCACGTTTTCCCAGAGCTTGCTCTTGAAGCTGATCTGATACTTCGCTTCCGTGTCGCGGACGTCGAGCGGACTGGTGGCGGTGTTCTCGGGATTCGCGCTCCTCGGCTGCCGGTTGGGGCTGCTCGCATGGAACGCCGCAAGGATGTAGACCGGCTTGTACGGCCGCAGATGGAAAGTCCCCTGCTTCGACCCGGGGCTCAGCTCCCAGCGCTCGTCGAGCCGCGATTCCAGCGGACCGCGAACGGGCGACTCGAGCGATCTCTGCCGGATCGGTTCGTCCTGCTCGATGACGCTCGGCTCGACGCCGCCGAACGCGGCGTCGTAGCAGGCGAGGCGCGCCGTGGCATCGGAGATCGACCGGCACTCGCTGGCGGCCTCCACATCCTGCGCCGATGCCTCACCGTGGGCACAGATGACGCTCACGGTGAGGACCGTGAGAATGAGAACGCGGGGCGTGGCCGCGACCGTAAAGGTACTCATTCGACGAGCTTGTATCGGTACGGATGCACCACGCAAGAACGAGCCGGCACGACATCCTCGCGCAATTGTGTGGCACGGCCACCCGATCACGCTCCATCGCGGTGCGAAGCCGCGCACGAAGAGCGCGCAAGGCCTTGACGCTCAAGCGTCCGGGCCCATGGCACGGGCCTTGCACCTGACCCCGCGTACAACTGTCCGGCTGGCGTCACGATGGACGCCGCACGCCGGTGAGCTCGATGCCGTCAGGATGTGGCCACGCGCGCTCTCGAGGTGCGCAGAAACGCCGAGGGATGGCGTCCTTGCAGTCATGAGCACCGACCACGTACCGACAGTGGAAAGCCTCGAAGGGCTGTGGACGCGCTCCCTCATCGTCTGGCCGGACGGAAGCCGGGACACGACGACTCAGGTCCGCTGGCTGCAGGGGCCGGGCCTCTACTGCGATCTGCGCCAGCCCGAAGGTGCGCCTTCATTCGAAGGCGTGCATCGCCTCGCAGACGTGACGCCCGTTCACCTCGAGTGGATGGCGCGGCAGGAAGCGTTCGCCGGAGAGCTCACCTTCGACGGTGAATGCTTCGAGTGGGCGCGGGAGATCGATCTTCAGCCGCGGGCCGCGCTGCCGGATCGCGGGCACCTTCGCTTCGAGGATGACGTTCTGGTGGAGCTCGGCGAGCACGTCGCCTACGTCGAGCACTGGCATCGTCGCGCGTCATCCGCCTGGTGCTCCGCGGCGGCACGGCTCACGGACGACGACGGTCGCCGTGTCTATCTCGTCCGTGTGGACGACTTCTTCATGTATGCGCGCGGGCGCGAGCAGGAGCTGCCGGCCGGGACCACGCTGCTCGAGTGCATCCGCACGGCGCCTTCTCGTGAAGCCGCTCTGCAGCTCTTCGACTTCGAGGTCGCCTTCGGGCGCATCGGACCTCTGGGCTGGACGATCGAGCGTTCCTCTCTTCCATTCCGTGAGGGCCTGCGGTTCGAGCCACGGGCGCTCGGCAGCAGCGCGCTCGCGGTTCCCGACAGCGATCCGCATCGCGGGACACGGGAGCGGCGGTGGCGAATTGCGGAGCTGTGGGGCGACATCGCCGATCTGCTCCCGGTCATCGAGACCGTTTCCGCGTCCTGATGGATGCGGTGATCGAAGAAGAACACAACGGGGTGAGATGAGCACGATCAGTTCGTTCAGGGAGATTCCGGTCGTCGATGTTTCGAGTCTCGTGTCCGGCCCGCCGGAAACGTGGGGCCCGACGGTGCATCTCCTCGGGCAGGCAGCGCGCGAGGTCGGCTTCCTCTACGTCACCGGCCATGGCGTGCCGCAGAAGCTGTTCGACGATCTGCTCGACGCCGCGAAGCGCTTCTTCGCTCTGCCGATGGAAAAGAAGATGGCCGTGTACATCGGCAATTCGCGCAACCATCGCGGCTACGTGCCGATCGGCGAGGAGGTGTTCTACGGCGGCACGGTGGACCTCAAGGAGGCGTTCGACCTCTCGATGGATCTGCCGGACGATCCGGATTACCTGGCCGGCAATCCCCTGATCGGACCGAACCAGTGGCCGGACCTCCCCGGATTCGCGGAAGCCGTGGATGCCTATTACCGTGCCACGCTCGACTTCGGCCGCGTTCTGCTGCGAGGCTTCGCGCTCGCGATGGGCGAGCGCGCCGATGCGTTCGACGCGTGGGTGAGGAAGCCGCCGAGCCAGCTGCGACTCATTCATTATCCCTACAACCCGGGCGCGAAGGACGCGCAGGGAATCGGCGCGCACACCGACTACGAGTGCTTCACCCTGCTCTATCCCACCGCGCCGGGACTCGAAGTGCTGAACGGCGCCGGTGAATGGATCGATGCGCCGCCGCTTCCGGGTGCCTACGTCGTCAACATCGGCGACATGATGGAGCTGCTCACGAACGGCGAGTTCGTGGCCACCTCGCATCGCGTGAGAAAGGTGAAGGAAGAGCGTTACTCGTTCCCGCTCTTCTTCTCCTTCGACTACCACACGGAAGTGGCTCCGCTTCCGCGCTTCGTGAGCGAGGATCGCCCTGCGCGCCCGCCGCTCGTCGCAGGTGAACACCTCTTCGCGCAGACCGCGCAGAGCTTCCGCTATCTCAAGGAGCGGCTCGCGCGCGGCGAGATCCGTCTGCCGGGAAGTGCCGTGCCGCTCTCTTCCTTCGGCCGGGAAGCGCGGCTGCGGCTTCAGCGATAGGAGGCCGGCAGCGGATACGTTCCGTCGTAGTACGGCGCCCAGTTGGGCACGGGACGGTCGTCGGGCGCGTAGTAGAACGCCGCGTGGATGTCGCGGATCTTTCCGTTGTCGATGTGGAAGAGCTCCGTGAAGTGATTGCGGAGCTTGGGATTCCCTGCATCGCGGCGGAACACCGCCGAGACCATCACCGCCTGCGCTTCCTCGTCGATCACGAAGAAGTTGCGGATCGCGACGGTCGCCACGCCGAAGTCCGCCTGCGTGCGGCAGTCCGTCTTTCCTTCGTGACCGATATCCATTCCCGGCTTCATGGGTGACCCGAAGGTCGGAAACCCGTTCTCGTAGCGGCTGCAGCCGGGATGGCCCTTCACGATGCGGCCGTCGTGGCTCGTGATGCCGTCGAAGTAGGTGTTCACGATCGCCTGCAGGGCTTCGCGCTGCATGCGCTCGGCGGGTGGCACGACGCGCTCGGGCGGCAGCGTCCTGCGCAGCGTCTCGATGTCGAAGGGCGTCCTGCCGGGCTCACCGGTGAGGCCCGGGTCGCCCTTTCTCGCGATGAACCACTCGGCCTCGGTGACCTGATCCCATTCGACCTTGAGGCGCAGCGCGACGACGGCTTCTTCCTCGCCCATCATCACCGTGCCGAAATAGCCGGCCTGGCTCTGCGCGGGATCGAAGTACCGGCGCTGCACGGATCCGAGCGCCGTGATGCTCTTCCACACCCCCTCGCCCTCGGGGATGACGATCGCGTTCTCCGTCTGCCGGAAGCCGACCCACAGTCGTGCCGCGGACGGACGGTTCTCGGTCACTGCCCGGAGATACGAGTCCAGATGCTCTCGCAAACACTCGCGGTTGCAGCTCTGCGCTTCGGCGCGATCCGGAGCGCCGATGAACAGAGCCACGAGACAGACTGCAGTCAGAGCGTTCTTCATGCTCGCCCCCGCCTGGCAATTACTCGGGAATCGGCGCTAAGGCGCGACCACCTGCTCCATGAAATTGTTGTTCTCCTCACAGATGTGCTCGATGAGCTCCGTGTCCGGAAGAAAGTGCATGGACTGCCGCACGGTCCAGGGACGAGTGTAGGCCTCCGGATCGTCGATCGTGATGTCCACCTCGAGCCGGCCGAGACGCCGCGGCGCGCGATCCGCTGCTCGAGCAGCTCGCGCGCCCAGGGGCGGAACGGCGCATCGCCTTCGATTTCAGCCGCGACGTTCGCGAGGTACCGGCCCGGGTTGTCGTTCTCCCAGAGCCCTGAGAAGTCGGGCTTCCCGTTCGCGAGCCGCGGCGTGGGCGCGTTCATGTCCACCTTGCCATCCGCGGTACGCGGCACACCGGGCGTGGGCACGTGCAGCCACTGCGCCATTGCCGTCGCGCCCGCGAGAACACTCGCCGGCAGGGCGAGCAGGACGGAGCGGCGCGTGCGCATGAAGGAATCGGCCCGCTGCGCGCGCGGAAACCCTCGACCGTCACCTGCTCGCCGATGCTCAGGGACTCGCGGGACCAGCCGAGTCGCATGAGCCCGTTCGGGCTCGCGAGCTCCATTTCCCACAGCTCGGTTTCCCCGGCCTCGTTCTTCTCTCCACGAAGAAGCGCGCGTGAGGATTCAGCCACTCGACCTTCGTGACGGCGCCGCGAACGGTGACGCGCTGGTCGCGATCGAAGACCGAAGCGAAGGAATGGTGTACCGGCGCGATGTCGCAGACGGCGATGCCCGCCAGTGCACAAAGCAGAACGCGTGCCCGTCTCACCGACCTCTCCCCTGTCGAGCGCCGGACCTGCGCCGCCGGACGGCGGCGCGACATTCTAGACAGCATGTGCCGCGCGCGCTTTATCCAGATGGACGCGGTGTTTGTCTGAGATGGAAGCCGGCACCCCACGCCGATGGACTGGCGCGCAAGGTGCCGCAAATGCTCTATGCTTTCGCGTCCCTGCGCAGAGGACCACAATGTTCCCGAAGAATTCCATAACCACCTTTGGACTGTGTCTGTCGCTCGGCCTGCTCGCCGCATGCAGCGGGAAGCAGGAGGCGACGGAGAGCGCCGCGCGTCCGCATCCGTTCGGCGCGCGCGCATACGGCGACATCACGCGCGAGCGGCTCCTCAATGCGGACTCCGAGCCCGAGAACTGGCTGACGGAAGGCCGCGACTTCGGCAAGAGCCACTACTCGCCGCTCGATCAGATCAACCGCGAGAACGTCTCGCGACTCGGGCTCGCGTGGGAGTACAGGCTCGGCACGAAGCGCGGTCTCGAGGCCACGCCGATCGTGGTCGACGGCATCATGTACACCTCCGGCAACGCGGGGCGTGTGTACGCGCTCAACGCGGCCACCGGTGAAGAGATCTGGACCTTCGATCCGAAGAGCGACGGTCAGGTCAACCGCTACACCTGCTGCGACGAGGTCAATCGCGGCGTGGCGGTGTGGGAAGGCATGGTATACGTCGCGTCTCTCGATGGCCGGCTCTTCGGACTCGACGCCGCGACGGGCAAGGTCGTCTGGGAAGTCGACACGCTCATCTACAAGGACCGCGCCTACACGTCGAGCGGCGCGCCCGAGGTAGCCGGCGACGTCGTGGTGATCGGCAATGCCGGCGCGGACTACGACGCGCGCGGCTATATCAGCGCCTACGACCGCAGGACCGGTGAGCTCAAGTGGCGCTTCTTCATCGTGCCGGGAGACCCCGAGAAGGGTTACGAGCATCCCGAGATGGAGATGGCCGCGAAGACGTGGGATCCGAAGAGCCGCTGGGATGTCGGCGGCGGCGGCACCGCGTGGAACGGCATGGTCTACGACCCGGAGCTGAACCTCCTGTATGTCGGCACGGGTAACGCGGCGCTCTTCAACTGGCACGAGCGCAGCCCCTCGGGCGGCGACAACCTCTTCCTCTGCTCCATTCTCGCCATCAACCCGGATACGGGCCGGCTCGTGTGGTACTACCAGCAGGTGCCGCGCGAGAGCTGGGACTTCACCGCCACCCAGCCGATGATCCTCACGGACCTCGAGATCCGCGGGCAGAAGCGCAAGGTGCTGATGCAGGCGCCGAAGGCGGGCTTCTTCTACATCCTCGACCGCGCCACAGGCGAGCTGCTCTCCGCGGACCCTTATGTGCCGGTGAACTGGGCGACGCACGTCGATCTCAAGACCGGCCGTCCGGCGATCAACCCGGCCGTCGACTACAAGGACGGTCCGGTGTTCGTCGTGCCCTCGGGGATGGGCGGACACAGCTGGAACCCGATGGCGTGGAATCCCGAGAACCAGCTCGTGTACATCCCCTCCATCGAGGGCGGCGCGATCATCTACGACCCCACGGACGGTCACGAGTACCGCCCGAAGCAGCCGAACTCCGGCGTGAGCGTGCTGTTCGGCAACATGCTGCTCGCCGACCCCTCGGCGTTCGCCGAGCCGCTGCGCTCGAAGCTGCGCGAAGTGCAGGCCAAGGGACAGCACAAGTCGCGCGCGGCGCTCAAGGCCTTCGATCCGAAGACCGGCAAGGTGCGCTGGGAGCATGAAGCGGTCGGCTACTGGGATCGCGGCGGCGTGCTCGCCACAGCGGGCGGGCTCGTGTTCCAGGGCGCGGACACGGGACACTTCCGTGCCTTCGATGCCGACACGGGCAAGATCCTCCTCGAGCTCGAAGTCGGCACGTCGATGCTCGCCGGGCCGATGACGTACATGGTGGACGGTGTGCAGTACATCGCCGTAATGGCCGGCTGGGGCGGCGGCGGCTGGTTCGCGCCGCATCCGACGAGCGCGGTGGTCCGCTACGGCAACGACAACCGCATCCTCGCCTTCAGGCTCGACGGCGGTCCCGTGCCGCTGCCAGAACCGGTGAGCAAGGTGGGTCCGATTCCGAAGCCGCCGGTCCCGCGTCCGACGGATCAGGAGCAGATCGCCGAAGGCGGCCGGCTCTTCGCGCGCAACTGCTCACTCTGCCATGCGAACGTCGACTACGGCATGACGCCGGATCTGCGCCGCATGAGCGCCGCGACCCACACGGCCTTCAAGGGCATCGTGCTGGGCGGCGCGCTGCGTTTCCGCGGCATGCCCGCCTGGGACGATGTCTTCAACGAGGCCCAGGTCGAGGCCATCCACGCCTATCTGATCGATCTGGCGTGGCGGTCGTACGAAGCTCAGCAGAACGAACAGAGCCAGTAAGAGAAACGCGGCGTCCGGGAGCGAATCCATCGTTCGCTCTCCGGGCGCCGCGTAATTCTTTCAGAAGTGGCGTTGTCTTGCCGCCGCTCTCACTTCGGCACGCAGCTCGCTCTGAATCCTGTCGTACTCCTCGAGCTGCTGCGGCGTCAGAACTTTCGCGAGCGCTGCGCGGGTGTCTTTCCGGATCGCTTCGAGCTCACCTTTCAGCGTCCGTGCCTGCCGCGGCGACAGGCGTGATTCGCCGATCCGGTACTTCTCGAGCACCGCACGCCGCTTCTCGGCGCTCTTCCGCAGGATCGCTTCGACCTGCGGCGCCTGCTCGTCCGTGAGCTGCAGCCGTTCGCGCGCGTATTCCAGGCGCTCGGTGAGCGCCTGACGTGCCGTCTCGAGGTCCCTCTCCTGCGCGAACGCCGGCCCCGCAGTGATTCCGCTCAGCGCGATCACCAGCGCGGCGGCGGATCTCCATTTCTTCATGTCTGCTCCGTGTGCCCGCTTCGAGGGCGTCGCGCGGGCACATGCCCGCCAGTCCTCGAACGCGCCGCACCGTCCCGGGTTGACCCGGGCCGCGCGGGAGCACTCCTCACGCGGCCCGACGTCGCCCGGTTACCGCGCGGATCAGCTCCGTGCCGGCGCCGGCAGGGAATCTATGAATTCCACCATGCGCCGGCGCATCGCCTCGTCGGGCAGCCGGCCCATGCCGCCCTGCGCGTTGTCGGCCATGTTCGCGGGTTTGCTCGTCGCAGGCGTCACGGCCGTGACTGCCGGATGACTGAGCACGTACTTGAGGAAGAACTGCGCCCATGTCTTCGCATCGAACTCGCTCGCCCATTCGGGCAGCGGACGATCGCCCACCCGCTTGAAGAGGCTCGTGCGGCCGAACGGCAGATACACCAGCACGCCGATCTTCCGCTCCTGCGCGAGCGGCAGGATGGTTTCTTCCACGTCGCGGTTGTCCACGGCGTAGTCGATGCCGATGAAGTCGAGCGGCTCGTTGCGCATCACGTGGATGAGCTCCTGATACTGGTTCGGGAACGTCGTGGTGACGCCGATGTACCGCACGCGTTTCTCTTCCTTGAGCTTCTCGAGTATCGGGAACTGTGTCGCCATGTCGCCGAGGTTGTGGACCTGGATGAGGTCCATCTGCTCGACGCCGATCCTGCGGAACGAGTCCTCGATCTGCTGACGCGCCGCCGCCGGATCCGCCGAGCCGCCGCCGCGCGGTGCGACGTTGACCTTCGTCGCCCAGAAGATGCGCTTCGTGATTCCGAGCTCCTTCGCGATCTCTCCGGCAACGCGCTCCGATTCGCCGTAACTCGGCGCCGTGTCGAACACGGTGCCGCCGCTCTCGACGAGAACACGCATCACCTCCTTGAGCTGGCTGACGTCGCCGCCGCGGGCGGCCTGACTGAAGGTAGCCGAGCCGCCGAGCCCGATGACCGGAATGCGTTCACCCGTCGATGGAATCGGCCGCTCGATCATCTTCGCCTGCGCGAGAGCAGGCAGGCTCTTCAGGCTCGCGGCAGCAGCAGCGGCAATGCCCATTCCGATACAGCTTCGGCGCGTGATCATTGGAGCTCCCCGCAAATGCCTGACACATGAAAGCGGCACTTCGTCCACAGTGTAGACGAAGTGCCGCCCGTACCCCTCGAGCTCAGAACGACGCTGCTTTCGGCAGGGATGCGCCTCCGGCCGAGGCCGAGGCGATGTAGGCCTCGACCTGCTCGCGCAGCACGTCGAGCGGCAGCGCACCGTTGCCGAGCACCACTTCGTGGAAGTCGCGCACGTCGAACGCGTCGCCCAGCGCCGCTTCGGCCTCGGCGCGGAGCCTGCTGATCTCGAGCTGGCCGATCTTGTAGCTGGTCGCCTGACCGGGCCAGACGATGTAGCGCTCGACCTCCTTCACGATGTCGCGCTCGCTCAGCATCGAGTTCTGCCTGAAGTACTCGATGGCCTGCTCGCGCGTCCAGCGCTTGGCGTGCAGGCCGGTGTCGACGACGAGGCGCACCGCACGCCACAGCTCCGTCGAGAGCCGGCCGAAGTCGGAATAGGGATCCTGATAGAAACCCAGCTCCTTACCGAGCTGCTCGGCGTAGAGCCCCCAGCCCTCGACGTAGGCCGTGTATCCCCCGAAGCGGCGGAACTTGGGCAGGCCTTCGAGCTCCTGCGCAAAGGCGATCTGGAAGTGATGCCCGGGCGCGCCTTCGTGATACGAGATGCCCTCGACCTGCGCCTTCAGCACCTGGCGCATGTCGGAGAGGTTCACGTAATAGATACCGGGGCGAGAGCCATCGGGCGCCGGGATGTTGTAGAACGCTACCGGCGCCGTGGACTCCCGCCACGGCTCGACGGCTCGGACCTCGAGGGCGGCCTTCGGGAGACGGTGGAACAGCTTCGGCGCCGCGGCCATCACCTGATCGATCATGGCCTGCGCGTCCCTGAGATACGCCTGCTTCCCGGCCTCGGTGTTCGGATACTGCAGCTTCGGATCCGTCTTCACGTGCTGCATGAACTGCTGCAGCGTGCCCTTGAATCCGATCCGCTCCTTGATGGCCTCCATCTCGCGATGGATGCGCTCCACTTCCCGGAGTCCGATCTCGTGGATCTCGTCCGGCGTGAGATCCGTGGTCGTCGCGAGCCGCAGCGCGGCCGCGTAGTACTCGTCGCCCTGCGGCAGGCTCCAGGCGCCGTCATTGCCCTTCGCCTGCTTCGACAGCGTCTGCAGCGTCGCGAGCAGGTGCTCGTAGCCGCGCTTGAAGGGACCGGCAAGCGCCTCGCGGGCCTGCTCGATGAGCTCCTTCTTCGTCTCCTCCGGTGCATCGAGCGCCTCGACCTTCTTCCTGAAGTCCGCGAGCAGCGTGCTGTCCGGACCCTTGTCGAAGGGCGCGCCCGAGATCACCTTGCGCGCATCGGACATCACCGGCTCGAAGGTGAACTTCGGCGCGATGATGCCCATCTTCGCGCGCGCCTCGAGGCCTTCGGAGACTTCGCGCATCACGCGCTCCACTTCCGCAAGGCGCGAGACGTACGCGCGGGCGTCGTCGACGCTGTCCACCCGATGCTGATTGATCAGGAAGACCGGAATCTCCCCGGCAGGGCTCGAAGCGTTGGTGACGGGATGGCGATGCAGGCGCCACTTGAAGGCGAGTCGCTGACGCTCGACGGCTTTCTCGAAGAGCCGGTAGGACAACCGGCCCTGGGGACTCAGGCGCTCGGGATCGAACTGCGCCTTCATCTCCTCGAGATGCCGCTCCGCGAGCTCGAGCTCCTTGCGCGCGCCTTCGTCGGTGAAGTCGTTGAGCCGGTCGTAGTGCTTCTTGATGCCGAGCGCGGTGAGCGACTGCGGCTCGAGCTCCAGGCTCTCGTCGAAGGCGCGATCGAGGAATTCCAGGAGCCGCGCATCCTCCTGCGCTGCCGCGGCCGCCGCGTTCGGCTGCCTGTCCGCGTCCGCGGTCGTCGCAACGTCGCTGCTGCACGCGGCGAGCAACGACGCGGCGAGCACGAGGGTCGGGAAGATCCTTGTCTTGAGCATTTCCACTCCAGTTCGAGCTTTGAGATGGGCGGCAGTATGCCGCGCTTCGGCGTCTTTTTCCCCCCTGTGCTCACGTTGTCATGCAGGTTTCGGCGCCAGGTTCCCGAAGATGCAGCGACTCGTGAAACCCCGGCAGCGATTCTCGCCAGGCTGGTGCGGACGCCGACGGCCGGGCTAAGCTCGCGCGCCATGAGAATCGCGAAACCCCTCCTCCTCGTGGCGACGCCGATCGGAGTGCTCGCCGGACTGTATGAAGGCTACCGAGTCGCGGGCGGCCTGGTGATCCTGATGGCCGCGCTCCTGATCTTCGTGAGCGCCGCGATCGGCATGGTCGTGCTCACGATCCGCAGGGAACAGGCCGCGGAGCGCGCGGCGAAATCCGCGACGATCGACGAGCAGACGTGACCTGCGGCGGCCGCCGGACCGCGGGGACGCCTATTGCGGCGGAAGGATGACGTCGTCGCCCGGCACCCACGGGCGGATGCGCGGCGTTCCCGCAGCCGGCCAGTTCGGCTCTTCGGATCGTTCCACCGTCGCACCGAGCCTGCGAAGGAGCGCCGCGGTCTCGACCCGCCGCTCCGGAATGCGCTCGTTGAAGCCTTTCGGAATCCGCCCCAGCGCATAGTCGATGGGGCTGAGACCATTGCGGTCGAGCACGTCGAGCTCCGCGCCGTCCGCCACCAGGCGTTCGATGATGCGATGCCAGCCGCGCAGCGCCGCGGCATGCAGCGCCGTGTCGCCGAAGTTCGAACGGGCGTTCACGTCCGCGCCCGCGGCACGCAGCAGGTCGTATACCTCGAGCGCCTGATCTTCGGTGTAGAACGCACCGCGCGTCGGCGCATTGATCCATCCCTTGCCCGCTGCCGCCATCAGCGGCGTGTCGCCGTTCAGATTCGGCAGATCGGGCAGCGCACCGTGCTCGAGCAGGAGCTTCACCACCGGAATGTCGCCCGCCTTGGCCGCGCGGATGAGCGGCGTCGCGCCGATGTTGAGCAGCGGCTCGGTGTAGCGGTCGTACGGCACGTTCCTGTACGGCGGCCGGAGCTTGAGTTGCGCGTTGGGATTCGCGCCGCGCTCGAGGAGCATGCGGATGACCTCGAGGCCGCTGGTCTCGTCGAGCGGCGGCAGCTCCACTCGCTGGCCGAAAGGCAGCGTGTTCATGTCGACGGCCACATAGAGCGGCGTCTGACCGTAGAAGTCCCACTGATTGACGTCCGCACCGGATTCGATGAGGAGCTTCGCGAAGTCCCAGCGGATGTTGAGGAGCGCGAGGATGAGCGGCGTCACGCCGTCCGGATCCGGCAGATTGATGTCGGCACCGCCGCGCAGGAGCTCCCGCGCGCATTCGACACAGCCTTCGCGTGCTGCATAGAGGAGCGGCGTGAAGCCGCCGCGGTTCATGTCCTTCGGGCGGCCTTCCGCCGTGACGCGGCGCTGCCAGTCGCGCACCGTGGCGCGCGCGTTCACGTCCGCGCCATGCTTGATGAGCAGACGGATCATCGCCGGGTGGCCCTGCGCCGCGGCCCACATGAGCGCGGTCTGCCCGCCCCAGCGCTCGCGCGCGTTGACGTTGGCACCGCGCCTGATGAGGAGCTTCGCGGCCTCGACGTTGCCGGTGCGCGCGACGGCCATCAGAGCCGTCTGCCCTTCTGCATTGGGTGACTCGACGTCGGCTCCCGCATCGAGCAGCAGCTTCAACACGGCGGTGCTGCCGATGGCAGCGGCTTCGCCCATCGGTGTCGAGCCGTAACGGTTCTGCACGTTCACTTCGGCGCCGGCGCGGATCAGCGCTTCGACGAGCTCGGCATCGTCCCGATGCGCCGCCCAGTGCAGAGCCGTCGTGTCATCGACGTCGCGCACGTTCACATCGGCGCCCGAGCGGATCATCTCGAGCGCCTTTTCCCTCTCGCCCCGCTCGACCGCGCGCACGAGCGGCGGGCGCTCCGCACGCGCTGCTTCCTGCGCGGCATCCGCCGATGCCGGGACGTCCTCGGACACGGCCAGCGCCGGCGCGAGCAGCAGCACGCACGCGGCACGGACGAGTCTCGAGGCGACGCGGGTCATGACACCTCCGGAGAATTCGCTTCTTTCAGGCTGAGCAACGCTTCAACGGTCGGACTGCCCGACGGAACGCACGTGCATGATGTCGCAAGTCGCCGCGCCGGTCGAGCGGCCTCGTCGGCAGGCGGTGCTCAACGAACGGCCTGCGGCGGGACGTCGCGGCCGCGCTTCGCGTACACGTCCTGCACGCCTTCGTACGTGCGGCCCGTGGCCGGCCTCGCGCTCATCGCTTCGAACCAGCGCATGAGATGCGGGAAGTCCGCGAGCCGCTGTCCGTGCGATTCGTGCGGAACGATCCAGGGGTAGCAGGCGATGTCGGCGATCGAGAGCTCGCCTGCGATGAAATCCCGGTCGGCGAGCCGGCGGTCGAGCACGCCATAGAGACGGGCCGTCTCCTTCGTGTAGCGCTCGATCGCGTAGGGCACGCGCTCGGGTGCGTACACTCTGAAGTGACCGTTCTGGCCGGCCATGGGACCGAGGCCTGCCATCTGCCAGAACAGCCACTGCAGAACGTCCGCGCGCCCGCGCGGATCGGCCGGAATGAAGCGGCCGATCTTCTCGGCGAGATACAGCAGAATCGCACCCGACTCGAAGAGCGACAGTGGCGCGCCGCCGCCGGGAGGCTCGTGGTCGACGATCGCCGGGATGCGATTGTTGGGCGCGATCGCGAGGAACTCGGGCTTGAACTGCTCGCCGCGGCCGAGATCCACGGGGATCACGCGGTACGGAAGCTGCGCCTCCTCGAGGAACAGCTTCACCTTGAGCCCATTGGGCGTCGGCCAGTAGTAGAGGTCGATCATGCGGCACAGAGTGCCGCGGCGATTGGTACCGGTTAAGCACCACGTCCGGCTGATTTCAGGGTACCACCCTGAATCGTGGTCACGCGCGGAATGCGCCTGAGGATGGCGAGTGCCGCGTCGATGTCGTCCTCTGAAATGGTGCCGTATCCGAACAGCAGCCCCGGCGTACCGGGCCGCCCCGCGTAGTAGCGCCGCAGCGAATAGACGCCGACCCCGCGCTCCCGCGCCTTGTCGACGAAAGCCTCCATATCGACCGACGCATCTGCGAGCGCGCACAGATGGAGCCCTGCGGCCGACGGAACGGGATCGAGCCAGCCGCTGAAATGCGTTCGCAGTCCGTCGAGCAGCGCCGC
>ERZ777010.1246-NODE-1246-length-17826-cov-186.273085_pt1 | contig 17826 bp, 13 predicted proteins | sample MGYA00374963_ERZ777010 | MGnify/ENA primary metagenome ERZ777010 (study PRJEB29309, sample SAMN06268256) | bioreactor metagenome | isolation source: Joint BioEnergy Institute, California, USA | place: USA:Joint BioEnergy Institute, California, USA | collected...
TTCATTTAATTGAACCACTGGGAGTTTTGGACTTTCACAATTTTGCCGCCCGTTCTCACATTATCTTGACAGATTCCGGCGGCGTGCAGGAAGAGGCTCCTTCTTTAGGCGTGCCTGTTTTGGTTCTCCGCGATACGACTGAACGACCTGAAGGAATTGAAGCAGGCACATTGAAACTAGCAGGCACTGATGAAGAGCAAATCTATCAATTAGCCAAACAGCTCCTAACAGACGAGAAGGTATACCGACAAATGTCACAAGCATCCAATCCTTACGGAGACGGCAAGGCATCAGAACGGATTGTGCAGGGGATTTTGTATCATTTTGGGGTAAGTTCAGTAAAACCAGTGTTGTTTAACCATAATACTTGAGCTGTTGAATTTTGACAGCTCTTGTTGACTTTTAATGGCTTTTGTCATATAAAAAGGTTGTATTTTTTAAAATCCTTTTACAAAAAAAATTTAGCCTATCTTCTTTAAGCAATATTCGATATAATAACTGATAGTGTGAATTCTGTCTGATTACAAAGGAGTTTTTAAGATTATGGAGAAAAAAATATGCGTTATTGGATTGGGTTATATTGGATTACCAACAGCTGTTATGTTTGCCAACCATGGATTAAGGGTTCATGGGGTGGATATAAATGAACATGCTGTCAAATCAATAAAAAATAAACAACTTCATATAGAAGAAAATGGATTACAGGAACGTCTAAACAAAGCAATCGATGATGGCAATTTTACAGTATCTACAAAACCTGAACAAGCTGACATTTTTATTATTGCTGTCCCTTCTCCGATCAACCAAGATAAGACTGCGAATCTTTCTTACGTCAGCCAAGCAACAGATTCAATCGTTCCGTACTTACAAAAAGGAAATTTAGTTATTTTAGAATCCACTGTTCCACCAAGGACTGTTGAAGACGTTATGTTGCCGATATTGCAAAAAAGCGGCTTGAAAATTGGTGAAGAATTATTTGTATCTCACTCTCCGGAACGTGTCATACCAGGTAAAGTATTCGAGGAATTAGTTCAAAATGATCGTATTGTAGGAGGAATTAATGAAAAATCTAGTCAATTGACAAAGGAATTATATCAAGTTTTTGTAAAAGGAACGATTCATACGACAGATGCAACAACTGCCGAAATGGTAAAAGTGATTGAAAATACGTATCGAGATGTAAATATTGCTTTTGCAAACGAATTGGCTAAAATTAGTGAAAATATTGGAGTCAATGTATGGGAGGCAATTAAGTTAGCAAATTTCCATCCTCGAGTCAATATTCATTTTCCTGGTCCCGGCGTTGGGGGACATTGTATAGCAGTTGATCCATGGTTTCTTGTTGAACTTCAGCCTGATGTTGCGAAAATGATTCATCTTGCTAGAACGATCAACGATGGTATGCCAGCATATACGGCAAATAAAGTTAAGAGATTATTCGAAGAAAAAGGAATTTCTCATGGTCGTGTTGCAGTGCTAGGTCTTGCGTTTAAAGGAAATATAGATGATATGAGAGAAAGTCCTTCTATTGAAGTGATCAATCACTTAGAAAAACTAAGTATTGATTACACAGCATATGACCCGCATATTAAAGAAAACAAGATTGAACGTCAAACACAAAGTCTATCTGAAGCTTTGGATCATTCCGATCTCATTTTGATTTTGACTGATCATAATGAATTCAAAGAATTAGATCCAAATAATATTGAGAGAATCCGATCTAAAATCATTTTCGATACAAAAAACTGCATAAATCGTTTAACATGGGAAAAGGCCGGTTTTACAGTGGTAACATTAGGGGATTCTAAAAACTTTCCTCGTATTTAAAGGTGATATTATGAAGGAAAAGATACTCGGGATTGATGTTTCTTCGTTAAATTATGAAGAATTAACATCATCATTAATACGAGATATCGAGGAAAAAAGAAAAGCTTTTATTGTTGCGATTAATCCAGAGAAAATTATGAAAGCACAAGTTGACGACCAATTAAAAGAATTGTTGAATAAGGCGACATACCAAATCCCCGATGGAATAGGTGTGATTATAGCGTCTAAAATAAGGGGAGGAAACATTCGCTCTCGTGTTACTGGGATTGATTTAATGTTAAAGATTTGTGAGGCAGCGGCAAAGCATAATAAAAAAATCTTTCTATATGGAGCAAAACCAGGAATTGCTGAAAAAGCAAAAGAAGAGCTTATCAAACAATTTCCAGGGTTGAACATTGTTGGTGTACTGCATGGCTATGAAAAAGATACCGACATTATTCGCAGGACAATTAACGAAGCTAAACCAGATATAATATTTGTCGCTTTAGGAAGCCCACGGCAGGAATATTGGATCATTGAAAATATGAACTCCCTTCACCCTTTTGTTTTTCAAGGAGTTGGAGGTTCTTTTGATGTCATTTCCGGAAATCTTAAAAGAGCTCCAGAAATTTTTCAAAAATTAGGGTTGGAATGGTTTTACAGATTAATAAAAGAACCTTGGAGATGGAAAAGGCAATTAATATTACCGAAGTTTTTGATTAAAGCACTAAAAAAATAACTGTTGTTTTATTTCAGTTTTTAGCAGATGCCTTTTCTCCAACAAAATATATTATTGTTGGGAAAAGGCATTTCTCATGAACTTATTCCATTTCAGTTAATTAAGATAGAAATAACTTTTGAACGGATCAAGCAACAGGAGGATGTGTAGTGAATAAGCGTTTATATTCATTTTCGTCAAAGTTTGAGTGGTTTTTGATATTTTTTATAATTTTACAGCCAGTTATCGATTTAATGACATCTTTTTCAATATTTATTTTTCATATCGATTTAACTTTCGGGGTATTCATTCGTTTTGGTGTGATGTTTCTCATTTTGTTATATATCTTGTGGGTTCCCCTGGATAAATCTAAGAAAAAAATATTATTTTATTTATTTCTGTTCGGGTTTGTTTTAATAATTGGTTTAATAAATAATATGTTGGTTAAAGACCCTTTTCATTTGTTCTCAGAGTTAAGAAATATTGCAAAAATTGCATATGTTCCCATTATTTTATTTGGTTACTTAATTGTTATAAAAAAGTTAAAAGAGCAAGAGAATATTCAAAAAACAATTCAAAGGAATATTTTTATTTCCATGAATATTGTATCTTTGGTAATGATAATAGCATCCATTACAAGTACTGGTATAAAAAGTTATGAGAGCGAAAAACTTGGACACCAAGGATGGTTTTTTGCAGGCAACGAAATTGGTGCTATTATGGCGATATGCTTTGCAGTAGTGGTGTATTATGCTGTATCAAACACAAAATCATGGAAAACTATTTATTACTGGATCCCTGTATGTATGTTGATATTTTCCCAGTTAGCAGTGGGGACAAAAGTTGGGTATGGTTCCGTCTTCATCATTTTAGTGATTGCACTTTTTATTTATTTGGTTGAATGGTTTAGATTTAGACATGATTCAGTTTTGGCAAAAAAATATAGTGTAAATTTAGTGGTGAATTCGGGAGTATTAGTGTTATTTCTGCTATTGACCCCATACACACCTGTTGCACATAATATGAATATCCACTTATCATGGGTTGGGTTGGATCAACAACAAGCTAATTTAGATAATGATAATAAAACAGAAGAATCTAAAAACGAAATAGAAAAAGAAAGGGAAAAAGCAGTAGAAAATGTTTTATTAAGCGGGAGAGAGCACTTTTTAGCACAACATAAAAAATATTTTGCTGAAGCTCCATTATCTCAAAAGCTTTTCGGAATGGGATATGGTGGGAATTATCAAAAAGAAGGAAAAACAGTGGAAATGGACTTTTTTGATATATTTTTTTCTATAGGAATTATTGGATTTGCTTTGTACATTGCTCCATTTTTATATCTTGCTTATAAAATCGTTACATACTTTTTTAAAAATGTTAAAGAAAACTTTAATCATGAAGTGGTTTTATTTGGTTCTGCCGTTATTTTAGGTCTTGGCATCGCCTATACTGCGGGTCATGTTTTAACAGCACCGGCGGTGAGTATTTATTTAGGTGTGCTTATTGTATACTTATATTGTACTTTAGTTTTTAAAACTACATAATTACAGTTAACGGCCTCTTAAAAATTTTTACCTATCCCAAGTGGATAGGTTTTTTAAAAGAAGTATGAAATATTTTAGAATACATTGGAGAGGGTATTAAAAATAAGATATAATATCTTGGAATAATAGGTATTTGTCTTATCCTATTTATTTTGAAAGGAGTTTATTAAAATGAGCAAAGTCCTCATAATTATTCCTGCATATAATGAGGAAGACTCAATATATAATACAGTAAAAAAACTGGTTGAAACTTGTAAGTATGATTATGTGGTAATAAATGATGGATCAACTGATGGAACAAGGAGAATTTTAGAGGAAAATAATTTAAATTATATTGATTTGCCGATTAATCTTGGAATTGGTGGAGCGATGCAAACGGGTTATAAATATGCTCTTAAACACGGTTATGAATATGCAATCCAATTAGATGCAGATGGACAACATGATCCTGACGATCTTGAAAAATTAGTAGCGGAGATAGAACGATCGCAATATGATATGGTAATTGGTTCAAGATTTATTGAGAAAACTAACTATAAAGGATCTTTAATGAGAAGAATAGGGATATTGTATTTTTATTACTTATTACTTTTTATATCAAGAATAAAAATTACAGATCCAACATCAGGGTATAGAATTGTAAATAGGAAGATTATAAAAGAATTTTCAAAATATTATCCTGTTGACTATCCTGAAGTAGAGGTACTTGTAAAGTTGGCACAAAAAAAATATCGAATAAAAGAAATAAAAGTAGAAATGAAAAACCGCCAAGGAGGAAGATCATCGATCACACCCTTAAAATCATTATATTACATGACAAAAGTTACGTTTATTTCATTAATTCGTTCAGTTTTTTAGGGAGGGTAGTCATGGATATTGTCCAAGTTATAGCATTAATATTTGCTTTGCTTTTTTTTATGCAAGTTATATTCTTTACTAGCAGAAATAAACTTCAAGATAAACAAGCATTTTTGTGGATCGTTTTTGGTATTATTTCATTATTGATTGCGTTATTCCTTCCAAGTATTAATAAGTTTGCCCATTATATTGGAATATCTTATATGCCAGCATTGATTTTTATGGTTGCTTTTTTAGTAATTTTAAATTTACTTATTTATCAGACGACTGTCATTTCAAGTCAACAAGAAAAGTTAAAAAATGTTATTCAAGAACTAGCTTTTCTTAAAAAGCAAATAAAAGATTATATTAAAGATAAGGAAGATAAGAAATGACTTTGGTAAACTTCATATTGATATTAGGAAATACATTGATTTTAGTTACTGGTCAATTTTTATGGAAATACGGCATGGAAAATCAAACACTTAGCTTTTCTCTACTTTCCATTTTAAAGGTAATATTTTCCCCTTTTGTATTTTCTGGACTTGCAATGTATGGTATTGCAACAATATTATGGCTATATATATTATCGAAAGTTCCGCTCAGCGTTGCATATCCCTTTCAAAGTATCGCATATATACTTGCTGTTTTTGGTGCCCACTTTGTTTTTAATGAAACAATCACCTTCCAAAAAGTTTTAGGTTGTTTGTTAATTATGGCGGGAGTTTCGATAATAGGTTTGTCTCCCAACAGTAATACTTAAAATTAGGAGGAAATTCTCTTGAGTATAAATAATCAATTACTTCAATTAGTTAGGAAACATTATTCAATAATTATTATATTGCTTTTGGCCTTAGTTTTAAGATTGTTTGCTCTTTATGAATATGGATTGAATCTAACATTAAATAGCGATGATGTAGGGTATACAAAAAGTGCAAGAGTTCTTATACAGACAGGGATGCTAACATACCATCAAATTGGAGAACCCACTGTTCATATTATGCCTGGTCAATCTTTTTTATTAGCATTAGTATTTTTAATTTTTGGATTTGAAGAGGCAGGTTTATATACAGCGAGGGTTGTAATATCTTTGTTCGGCATAACTAGTATTTTATTTGTATATCTAATTGGTAAATATGTTTTTAATAAATGTACAGGACTTATAGCCGCTTTTTTACTTGCGATATTTGTTCCTCAAATTTTGACAGATAACCTTTTGTTAACCGAATCACCTTTTATGGCAGGAATGTATGTTTTATTATATTGTTCTCTTAAACTGGCTAATGAACGCAAATGGTCTTACTTCTTTGGAGTTATCTTTTCTTATTTATTTTGTCTCATGTTTAGACCAACAATTGCACTGTATCCCTTAGTTTTATTAATATACCTATTATTAAAAAAATACCCTTTAAAAATGATGTTAAAACAATTTCTTATTGCTTTAGTTTTGCTTCTCATTGTATTAGGACCTTGGTGGATTAGAAATTATATTCATTACCATGAATTTATACCACTTAGTGGTGGAACAGGAAATCCTCTCTTACTGGGAACTTATCAAGGGTCGGGATATAGATATGGCGAACCCTATGATGACGTAATTAAAAAAATTAACAAAGAACACCCAAACATTTCTGCATATGAAAACATGAACTTACAAAAAGAAGCAGCCATTGATAGAATTAAATTATGGTGGAAAAGTGATCCAAAATCATTTCTTAGAAGTTATACAATTGATAAAACAATTAAACAATGGAATACATCATTTTATTGGAAAGAAATTTTTGGGGTTAAAATTGAGTTAATGCAGAAAATTCATAAACTAACGATGGTACTTGCAACAATATCTATGACTTTATCCATATTTTTATACAAAAGATCTCTATCAGAAAATGTTCTTCTATTTGGAATACTCGCTTATTTTACTGTTCTTAATAATATATTTTTTGCATTTGATCGGTATAACCAACCGTTAATGTCAATCTGGTTTTTATTTATTGGATCTATTATCTCCTATTTTTCACAAAAAACTAAAAGTATATTCAGGCTTAGAAGTTAAAATAAAATATAGATATTCTATTAGCAGTTTACTAGCTAGGTATATTATTTTTGTAGTAAATAATTTAGTTGAAGGAGGAACAAATATATGTATAAAAGGTTAGGAGCACTTTTCTGCAGTTTAATAATCCTTCTTAGCGTTTTGCCAATAAATATCGGAAAAGCTGTAACGACAGAATTTTATAGAGTAAGTATAACATCTGAAAAAGCCCCAGTATATTCATTAGATGATGAAAAAATTGTAGGATATTTATATGGAGGTTTTGAATTTTACTCAAATAAAATTGTGGACGATAAAATTATATTCAATATGAATAATAAACAGTTTTATATTAAATTAGAATCTGTAAATTATCAATTGGAAGAAAATGAAAATGTGTCAACGGTACCAGAAAATTTGGATTTACCTCAATACAAAGTACTAACTGATCAAACACCTGTTTTCTTAACAGAATCCTCTGGCAAACAAGTTGGTATTTTATCTAATGGTTTTATCATTCAACCCATTCAAGAAAATGATACACAAGTTATTTTTTCTATAGGAAATCAATTGGTACAGATTTCTAAAAATAATCTAGAGATTTTAGCAAATAATGTGGAGAGTCCACAAATAAACGAAAAAGAAAATTTAAACTCTGGTGAAAGTAGTGATATTCAAAAGGAAATAACCTCAGATGTTCAGATTAATTCTGAAAACAATCAACAAACCGCAATACAAAATTCTAACGAAAATTTACAAGTTGAAAATAACCCAATAATGGAAAAAAAATTATTAATGAATAGCAACTCACATAAATTTTTTAAAGTAAAATATGATAACACACCTGTTTATCAAAATAATAAAATAATTACATATTTAAAGAAAGATCAAGAATATCAAAGAGTGGCTGATTCGGGTAATTGGTACAAAGTAAAAATAGGATCAGGTTATGGATATGTTTGGAAAGAAGCTACTTTGCCAAGTACGGGGTCAACAATACAAAATCTTAATAAGTTGAAAATATCAAACAATTATATTATCACTTTAGATAATACAATTGTTTATGACACTTCTAGTGGAAAAAGGGTTCCTTTTGCTGAAATTTCTGCGAACACAAAATATCCGATAATAGGAGGGTATAATAAATATGCAAATTGGTATGAGGTAGACATACTCGGTAGAATTGGGTATATTATGAAGACCTCTGCTCGAGTAGATTTCTCTAATGATATGGAATATTTTAGAGTTAAATATGGGGGCACACCTATTTTTGTGAATCACGAAAATGGTTCTCAGGAAGTTGTACATTTGTATCAAGGTCAAGTTTTCAAAAGAGTCTCAGACTATGGAAATTGGCATATGGTAAAAGTGGCAGATGGATATGGATATGTTTGGGAGGCAGCAACTGAACCTGCGGACGACAGTTCCATTAAAAATAAAAATAATGGGTTAAAAATAAGTGAGAATAAATTTAAAGCTCTTGATGATTTAGTTGTTTACGATACATCTTCAGGAAAAAGAGTACCGTTTGCTACAATTAAGAAGGGTGCTATATATCCGATATTGGGTGACTATAAAAAATATGCCAATTGGTATCAAGTAGATATAGATGGAAGAATTGGCTTTGTTAATAAATCAAATACTGAACTTCAATTTAGTAATTCAACAAAATATTTTGAGGTCATTGCAGATAATTTGCCTGTATATGCACCGGGAACATCTAATGTGTTTGTTTATCTAAAAAAAGGTGAAAAATTTGAACGAGTTCAGGACTCTGGTAATTGGCATTTAGTCAAAGTAGGGGATAAATATGGTTATGTGTGGAAGCAATCCACAAAACCAACGACATCAACAAATATTACAAATTTGAATAATGGGCAAGTTTCAAACAGTAGAGCTTTTAAGGCGTTACAAGATGTTAAAGTTATAGATACCTCTACGAGCTCTCGGAAGACTTTTGCTGTCTTAAACAAAGGCGTAGTATATCCGGTTATACAAGAGTATGAAAATTGGTATAAAGTCGATGTTATGGGTAGAATAGGGTATGTAAATAAGAGTGGTACGCAAAGAACCTTTGCTAACTCAGACCGTTATTTTCAGGTAATAAGAGATAATGTTTATGCAGTAAGTTCAAATGGCACGGAAATTATTAAGCTCTCAAAAAATGAAATTTACCCACGAGTAAAAGATGATGGTAATTGGCACAAGGTAAAGATTAATAATGAGTATGCCTATGTTTGGAAAGATAGCACACAATCAATAATGAATCCAAATGTAAAAGATTTAAATAGTGTTTATAAAATTCCAAATAGAAAGTTTACTACAAATAATACTACACAAATCTTTGATAGCAACCGAAATGTAATTGGTGAACTAAAGGGCAATCAGGCGTACAATTTTATTGATATTGTTGGAAGATGGTTTAAGGTAGATGTTTTAGGTCGAATAGGTTATGTCTATATGCCAGCAACATCAAGCATTCTGTCGTACTATGACATGAGTTTAGATGAGATGTTGAATATACAAATGAGAGTTAGCCCGCAAACTCAAATTGTAAATCATGGATATGTACATGAAAATTATATTCATTTAATGAATAATGGAAATACAGGAATCGTAATCGCAAATGCATTGAATGTTCGAACAACACCATCCATCAATGGACAAAGCAATAGTTGCGGGCAACTGCAAAAAGGTGACACAATTGAAATCATTGGTAAAGTTGGGGAATGGTACAAAATTAAATATTCAAAATCCTGTGGAGGATGGAAAGATGCAGACAGAGAAGATGTATTGTATTTCTTAAATCCTGATAACTTTTTAAACTATAATGGATCCGAAATATTTCAGTTTTTAAAATTATCTCAATACACTGGGCTTACAGCTGATGAAATCAATAACAAAATTTTAAAAGGTAAAGGAATTTTAGAAGGTAAAGGACAGGCATTTGTTACTGCTGCACAAAAATACAATATAAATGAAATTTATTTAGTTGCTCATGCTTTACATGAGACTGGAAATGGAACATCCAGATTGGCAAATGGAGTACAAATTAATGGAAAAACAGTTTATAACATGTATGGAATAGGAGCAAAGGATTCCTGTCCAATAACGTGTGGTGCTGAATATGCTTTTCAAAAAGGTTGGACAGATCCTGAGAAAGCTATTATTGGTGGTGCTGCTTTTATTGGGGAAGGTTATATTCATAATGGCCAAGATACGTTATATAAAATGAGATGGAATCCAGACAATCCTGGAACTCATCAATATGCAACAGATATCCGTTGGGCTATATTGCAAGCAAATAGTTATATAGGAAAATATTATAGTTTACTTGACAAGTATATCTTGTATTTAGATATTCCAGTATTCAAATGAGTTTTAGATTAACCACCCTCCTTTTAAATAGAATAATACTTTACTTTTTATTGAAGTTTATTAGGATTTAGCGTTTGTGTTTGTAAATGTAATTGCTATAATTCTTTTAAAAAATGTCAGGTTAATATTATAAAATATTTGGATATGGTTGATATATTTATAAGCTTACAACAATTAAAATAATATTTTCATGGAAATCTCTTGACTTAAAATTGCGTAAAGAGTAATTTTAATCAAGAGATTTTTTCTTTTTTAAAAAAAGAACAGTCAAAAAGAAGATAATGTAGGCTGTCTGAATTGATAGGAGCCACTAGAAATAAATTTGAATTTATATTTGACGTGTTACAAATAGTTATACACAATGTCATGATTTATTTTTATTCTTTTTAGCGAAATATATCTGGAAGTTTAAGATCCTTTTGGGACAAAACCTTTAAGGATAATTTACTGATGAATAGCTAAAGGAAGTGAAATAATGTCTAAATTTAAACTTGCTAGCATATTATTTTTTATTTCTACACTTTTTCTTAAATTTTCAAGTATGTTTCGCGATATCGTCATTGCCCATCAATTTGGGGCAGGCGATATTGTTGGAGCTTATAATGCAGCTATGACCATCCCTAATACATTTATTTTATTTATGCTATCTGGAATGAAGGATGCGTTTGTTCCTTCGTATTTGAAATATGATAAGCAAAATCAGGGATTTTCACATTTAACGAATATCGTAAAAGGGACATTTTATATAGGATTATTGATTTCACTTGCAGGTGCGGCATTTTCGCCGTGGCTTATCCATTTATTGTTTCCCACATTTAGAGATGATATTGAACAATTGGCTATTTGGACATCCATTATGTATTTTTTTTCTATTTTTTTAGTTGGAATTAATGCAGTTTTTGAAGGATATTTTGATGCAAAGGGGAAATACTCGTTTTCAACTTTTTCGCAGACTGTCGTTGTTTTAAGCACCATTGGAAGTACGCTTTTTTTAAGCAAACTGATAGGCGGCTATTCGATTGCTTTAGGGTATTTAGTCGGTACAATTATTTCGTTTTTAATTAAGTTTTTTTACTTTGGTCCGCGAAAATTTATAAATTGGCGTCAAAAATTGAATATAAAAGAAGTGAACACTTTTTATCTTATCTTCATCCCAGTAGGAATAACAATAATGGTTGGACAAATAAATTTAAATATTAGCAACTTTTATGCAGGAATGTTTGGGGCGGATGCTATTTCATATTTAAATTATGCTTTTCGTTTAGTAAGTATTCCTCAAGCAATTTTTGGAGTAACGGTAGCGACGATTATTTATCCAATTATTGCAAAGGCACGCACGAATAATGATATGGAATTATTTAAGACTGGAATGGAAAAAGGCTTGTCTATCATGTTCCTTTTTTTGGCTCCTACTGTTTCGGGAATGATGTTAATGATGGAAGAGATCATACAGATTGTTTATCAACGAGGGGCATTTGATGGTGCAGCAACGGTAGCAACATCAGAGGTTGCTTACTATTATGTGGGTTCGGTTCTTTTTTACAGCATTCAGGTTATTATTGCAAAGGGGTTTTATACCCTTGATAAAGGGAATTTAATAATGAGGATTGGAATTTTGTCTATTTTGCTAAATATAGTGTTTAATTTTGTTTTTTCAAGTTGGATAGGCTATAAAGGATTAGCATTATCAACTTCAGTCGTTGGCTTTATTTATACCTTTATTGCATTTTTTATTTTAAATAAACACATTGGTTGGCTTTCCGTTAGAAAAATTGGTAAGGAATACGTTAAAATCATTTTTTCCTGCATTGTCATGATAGTTGTTTTATGGATAATTAAACATCTTTTTGAACAATTTCATGTATTTTTATATGTAACGACTTTAACAATTATTGGAGCGGGCATTTATTTTATTATGCTATGGGCATTAAAAACAACATCCTTATATGATATCGTTGCAATGAGGTCAAGTAATAAAAAACAATAATCTATAAAATGAAAATCAAAAGAATACTTTTCTTTTTATCAATAAAACGATATAATGATAAGGGTTTAAAAATTTCATACAGTTAGGAAATAGCTAATGTACTTTATTATTTCCCTTGTGAGGTGTAACTTGATGTCTCCTTACATGACAACATTCTTAATAACATTTATAGTTAGTACGATTTCGGTACCGTTTGTAATTAAATTTGCACGTAATATTGGAGCTGTAGATATACCTGATAATAGAAAAGTCCATAAGAAAGCTGTCCCAAGAATTGGCGGGATTTCAATTTATATTGCTTTTTTAACAGGTTTTATCTATATTTCGACTTTAATAGATTTGAACATTAGTATTATCGTTGCCGCAACAATAATCATGATAACTGGGTTTATTGATGATAAATTACAAATAAAACCTTGGCAAAAATTGGTTGGCCAAACATTGGCAGCAGTAATTGTTTTAGCAGACGGCCTTTCTATAAAATATCTAACTGTTCCTTTTTTAGATCAGAGTATACCAGTTAATATATGGGTAGCTCTAATTGTATCATTTATTTGGATGATTGGTGTTACAAATGCGGTTAACCTGATTGACGGTTTAGATGGTTTGGCTTCAGGTGTTTCAATTATTGCAGCTGGCGCCATTTTCGTTATGGCATTAATTATGAATGAAACAAATGTTGCTTTCTTATCAATTGCTCTAATCGGGTCAACCTTAGGATTCTTAATATTTAATTTTCATCCAGCCAAAATTTTTATGGGAGACACAGGGTCATTATTACTCGGTTTTTTATTATCGGTTCTTTCTATTATTGGGTTTAAGCAAGTGACGTTTGTTACTTTCATTATTCCGATGGTAATACTTGCTGTTCCTTTAACAGATACAACGATAGCCATTATTCGTCGGAAACTTCAAAATAAAAAAATTATGGATGCCGATAAAAATCACTTGCATCATCGACTGTTAGATGCAGGCTTTACTCATCGAAAAGCTGTTCTTTTTATATACTCTATATCGCTTTTTTTCGGTGTTTCAGCTATTCTTTTATATAAGGCAAATTTATTTGCTTCCATTATTATTTTTATTTTAATATTACTTATTATTGAATTATTAATTGAAGGTTTTGAATTAATAAGTAAAAATTATAAACCGTTACTAAGTTTATATAAAAAGTTAAATAGTAAGAAAATAGGTATTGAAAATGACAAAAACGCTTGATGAGAATTAAGCGTTTTTGTTTTATAACTCTATTTAAGTTTGTGAGGTTTGTTTTATGAGAATACATTTAATTGCCAATATGTATCCTAGTAAAATTGCTCCAAATTACGGTGTGTTTGTAAAAAATACTGAGGAAATTTTGGTGGAAGCAGGTTTTAATGTTGACAAAACAGTTTTATTAAAAGAAAAAAATAGACTATTAAAGCTAGTTAAGTATTTTTTTTATTTTTCAAAAATTATTTTGAAAGGTTTAACAAAAAAGTATGATATTACATATGTGCATTATGCTTCACATAATGCACTTCCAATTTTATTTCTAAAGCTATTAAAAAAAGACCTTGTTATTTTCACAAATGTTCATGGCAGTGACGTAGTACCTGAAGTGCCGTCTCAAAAAAAATATCAACCTTATGTGGAAAAGCTGTTAAATATAACTGATATAGTGATAACACCAAGTAAGTACTATCAAGATTTAGTGAGAAGCAAATATAACTTGCGGAACCGGATTGAAGTGTTTCCCTCCGGAGGGGTGAACAGTAAAACTTTTTATAGGCGAGAGGATAAACAAACAGCACTAAAAGAACTTATGCTGGATATAGACACTCATTATATTGGATATGTTAGTAGATTAGATGTGGGAAAAGGATGGGATATTTTATTAACATCGTTAAAGAAATTGAGAGATGAAAATTTTTTGTTAAACAATAAAATTAAGGTCATTATGGTGGGGGATGGGAAGGACAAAGAAAGGTTTGTAAAGATGGTATCTGATTATGAATTAAATGATGTCATTATCCATTACCCTTTACTGCCTCAAGAGAAACTAAATGCAATATATAATGCGATAGATGTTTTCTGTTTTCCGACTACAAGAAAAGGAGAAAGCTTGGGGCTTGTCGGTTTGGAAGCAATGGCTTGCGGAGCTCCTGTCATTGGTAGTGCCATTGGAGGATTGTTGGATTATATTATAGACGGTGAAAACGGCCTGCTGTTTCAAGCTGGTTCGTCTGAAGATCTATATAAAAAGATTAAATTTTTTTATTCAATGCCAGAAAATGAAAGAAGAGCGATGAGTTGTAAAGCCATATTTAAAGCGAATGAATATAAGGTAGAAAATATTAAACATAAATTAATTAATATTTTTCTTTCTTTTAGAGGAGGCACCTTATATGAAGAAGGTTAAGAAAGCTGTAATCCCAGCAGCAGGTTTTGGTACGCGTTTTTTACCAGCTACAAAAGCCCAGCCAAAAGAAATGCTGCCAATTGTAGATAAACCGACTATTCAATATATAATTGAGGAAGCGATTGAGTCTGGAATTGAAGACATCATTATTGTTACAGGAAGAAATAAAAGGGCAATTGAGGACCACTTTGACTATTCAATTGAACTTGAAATGGAGCTGAAAGAAAAAGGAAAATTTGAACTATTAGAACAAGTGCAGAAGATTTCCAATATGGTTAACATTCATTATATTAGACAAAAGAAACCGTTAGGATTAGGTCATGCAGTAAATTGCGCAAGAAGTTTTATTGTAAATGAACCTTTTGCAGTCCTTCTAGGGGATGACATTGTTAAGAATGGAGTCCCTGGTTTGAAGCAGCTTTTAGATGTATATAATGAATTCCAATGTTCAGTCATTGGTACAAAAAAAGTGCCTGAGGAAGATTTGCACAAATACGGAGTAATTAAACCTAAAGATGTATATATAAGCGAAACCTTAGTGGAAGTGGAAGATATGGTAGAAAAACCAAGGGAAAATGCACCTTCTAATATTGCTGTAATGGGGAGATATGTATTTGAACCTGAGATTTTTGATTATCTTGAAAATTTAGATATTGGCTACGGAGGGGAAATTCAACTTACAGACGCGATAAAGAAATTGGCTCAGGAGAAAAAAGTTTTGGCATATGCATTTGAGGGAAAAAGATATGATGTTGGCGATAAATTTGGTTTTATAAAAGCCACAATAGATTTTGCACTTGAAAGAGAAGATTTAAGTGAACAGCTAAAACAATATTTAAGAATGCTTTACAACGAAGGAAAGTTGAACTAACGCGAAAGGAGCTGTCCCAAAGTCAGGAGAACTGACTTATGAGGCAGCTCTTTTTTTATAGTAATTATTTAATGAAATGGTCGACATGTTCTTTGAATGGCAAGTATTACTTTTGGAAAAAATAAAAACAAACTAATATTAGAGGTATTCACAATGGTATTGCTAATGAAGTTAATCTTAATATTTTTAATTTCAGTAATTTTGACTCCCTTTGTCATAAAATTTGCTTTTGCTATTGGGGCTGTGGACATTCCTAAATCAAGAAAAGTACATTCAAAAATTATGCCTCGATTGGGTGGATTGTCGATCGCTATTTCGGTTTATATCGGGATTTTTCTATTTACACCTGAAAGTGTTTATCTAAAGGGATTTTTAATTGGCTCTTTTTTTATAATGATTACAGGTGTTTTTGATGATCTTTTTGAATTAAATTGGAAGTGGAAGCTTTCAGGTCAAGTGGTGGCTGCATTATGTGTGGTCTTGAGCGGACTGCATTTAAAATTTATTCACATACCTTTTATTGGACAAGTAAATATAGGTTGGTGGGGGATTCCAATTTCTTTTTTGTGGATTTTAATTGTTACGAACTCAATAAATCTGATAGACGGATTGGACGGTTTAGCTGCGGGAGTTTCAATAATTGTATTATCAACAATTGTTTATTTAAGCATGCCCGGATTATCTTTTGTTGTTCAAATTGCTTTAATAACCATTTTTGCTACTTTAGGTTTTCTTGTTTTTAATTTTTATCCAGCGAAAATATTCATGGGAGATACTGGAGCTCTTTTTCTTGGTTTTGTGATTTCTTTATTGTCATTATTGGAATTTAAAAACGTCACTGTTTTTTCATTGCTAATTCCCGCCTTAATCCTTGGGGTGCCGTTATCTGACACTTTTTTCGCCATTGTGAGAAGAATAATGAACAAAAAATCAATTTCTATGGCAGATAAATCCCATTTGCATCATAGTATTTTAAAGTTTGGTTTCTCGCATCTTCAGACTGTTCTAATAATTTACTTGATCAGTTTCCTGTTTAGTCTGGCAGCAATAGTTTTTTCTAGAAGTGCCATGTGGCTGTCAATTTTTATTATTTTTCTTATGTTGTTTTTTATTGAAATTCTCGGAGAAATACTTGAACTACATGGAAGAAATTTTAAACCGCTAACAAATTTAATGAAAAAGATCACATATGCATTTAAACAGAAATAAACAGACTATATAGCTCATTAAAATGAGGATTATTGTGTAAAGCCTATTAGAGCCATGTAGTTTTCAAATTTTAAATGTTTTTCATTCGGTCATAAAGAAAACCCATGGCTCGTTTTTAGAAACTAACGCAATTTACTGCTGTTAATGGAAAAATCTCTTTTATATTCCAAATGATTTCTCAACTCCGTTGAAACTTCTTCCAAAGAATCCTCTTCCAGTTGGTAATAGTAAGTCCCATTGATTGGATTGTCATACCCGTCAATCGTTAAGGATTCAATGCTGCTGATGGAACCGGCGTATTTTTGCAACGCCAAGATATTGCCAATGCTGAAATTGGTTGTTAAGTTTTTCCCTAAAGAATCGATGATGTCGTCATATTTCGTTATGGCTGATAAAGAGGAGCTCTTTTCAATGATTGCTTTTATTACCTCTTGCTGCCGCTTGCCTCTTCCGATATCGCCTAATGGATCTTTTTTGCGCATTCGGACATATGCTAAAGCTTCTTCGCCATTTAACGTTTGTACACCTTTCTTAATATGAATGGCGTTCTTTCGCCCTTTGCTATCTTGCTCAGTAAATTCTCTGTCGCTGTTCACTTCAACTCCGCCAAGAGCATCTACAATATCAATAAAAGCGTTAAAATTTAATTCAACATAATAATCGACGGGAATATCAAGCAAATTTTCCACAGTCTCAACAGTTAAGTCTTTTCCGCCGAAGGCATGTGCATGTGTGATTTTGTCTCGGTTGTGACCGGGAATTTTCACTCTTGAATCTCTAGGGATGCTGACCATTTTGATTGATTTTTCATCTTTATTAAATGATGCCAGGATCAAGGCGTCAGAGCGGCTTTTCTTTTCCCCGGGACGCGCATCGACTCCGATGAACAATACCGAAAAATTATCTTTTTTCGGATCAACTGGTTGTTCTCTTAATTCAGATTTTCTTCCTCTCTCTAGATCTTCCTGTGCTAGAAAAGAAACATTAGCTAATTTGATCGATAGATAAACGGCGTAACCGCCAGCAATTAAAAACAG
>ERZ777010.1311-NODE-1311-length-17043-cov-103.629032_pt1 | contig 17043 bp, 9 predicted proteins | sample MGYA00374963_ERZ777010 | MGnify/ENA primary metagenome ERZ777010 (study PRJEB29309, sample SAMN06268256) | bioreactor metagenome | isolation source: Joint BioEnergy Institute, California, USA | place: USA:Joint BioEnergy Institute, California, USA | collected...
CTGTTTTTAATTGCTGGCGGTTACGCCGTTTATCTATCGATCAAATTAGCTAATGCTTCTTTTCTAGCACAAGAAGATCTGGAGAGAGGAAGGAAATCTGAATTAAGGGAACAACCAGTTGATCCGAAAAAAGATAATTTTTCGGTGTTGTTCATTGGAGTCGATGCGCGGCCAGGTGAAAAGAAAAGCCGATCTGACGCCTTAATCCTGGCATCATTTAATAAAGATGAAAAATCGATTAAAATGGTCAGCATCCCTAGAGATTCAAGGGTGGAAATCCCAGGACATAATCTGGATAAAATTACACACGCCCATGCCTTTGGTGGAAAAGATTTAACGGTTCAGACAGTTGAAAACTTGTTGAATATACCCGTCGATTATTATGTAGAATTAAATTTTAAAGCCTTTATTAATATTGTTGATGCCCTTGGCGGCGTTGAAGTGAACAGCGACAGAGAATTTACTGAGCAAGATAGCAAAGGGCGAAAGAACGCCATTCATATTAAGAAAGGTGTACAAACGTTAAATGGCGAAGAAGCTTTAGCATATGTCCGAATGCGCAAAAAAGATCCATTAGGCGATATCGGAAGAGGCAAGCGGCAGCAAGAGGTTATAAAGGCAATAATTAAAAAGAGTTCATCCTTATCGGCTATCACGAAATACGATGATATTATCGACTCTTTAGGGAAAAACTTAACAACAAATTTCAGCATTGGTAATGTCTTAGCGCTGCAAAAATATTCCGGTTCCATCAGCAGCATTGAATCTTTAACGATTGACGGGCACGACAATCCGATAAATGGAACTTACTATTACCAACTGGAAGAGGATTCTTTGGAAAAAGTTTCAACGGAGTTGAGAGAGCATTTGGAGTACAACGCCATGCTGTCATCAAACCTAGATCAATGATTTCTGTATGAATCAGGCGGGAAGCCTGATTTTTTATTCCTGTAAATGATCATGTGCAAACAAAAAAAGAGATTCGTAATGGAACAAAAATTCATTACAATCTCTTCTGCTTATTTATCGGTTTTTCATATTTTCAACTTTTATTTCTCTAAACAGCTTTAATATCGGTTTGTAATTTGAACCAATTAATCCTGTTATCTCAACCACCAATTCAATGGCAATCAATAAAATCGAAATGACAATTAATGAAACCCACATTGTCGCTTGCGAAAAAATGATGGCTACTCCTCCAAAAATTGCACTCATTGTATAAATGATTAAAACAGTCTCCCTATGTCCAAAACCTAAATTTAACAAACAATGATGAAGATGTGATTTATCAGGAGAAGACAATGGTTTTTTCCTCACGATACGGCGAATAATAGCAAAAAACGTGTCAGAGATTGGCACGCCTAGAATAATAATTGGTACAATAAATGATATAAAGGTGACATTTTTGAATCCCAACAATGAAAGTACAGCAATCATATATCCTAAAAATAATGCTCCAGTATCCCCCATGAAAATTTTGGCGGGATAAAAATTATAGACAAGAAACCCTAACGTACTCCCTAACAAAATTAAACACATGCCGGCAACGAAAAAATCCCCCATAATAATTGCCATCACAAAAATGGTAATGATCGCAATGGATGACACTCCTGCTGCCAATCCATCTAAGCCATCAATAAGGTTGATCGCATTTGTAATCCCGACAATCCATAATAAAGTAATCGGTATCGTAAAAATTCCAAATTCGATCTGGCCTCCAAAAGGCAAATTAATAAATTCAACATCTAAACCATGATAAATGACAATGGATGCAGCTAATACTTGTCCTAATAATTTAAATTTTGGAGATATTTCATAAATATCATCAATTATGCCGGTAATCACAATAATGAAGCTTCCAATTAAAATCGGGATGCTGTATTGGTTTTCCGGCCTTAAAAGTAAAAATCCGACCAAAAACGACACAAATATTCCTAATCCGCCAATTCTTGGCATTAACTTGCTATGTACTTTTCGATTATTAGGTTTATCAACAGCTCCGATTTTAAAAGCAAATTTTTTTATAATTGGTGTTATGAGAACAGAAACGACAAAACAAATGATCAAGGATATATATATCATTAAAATTTTCCTCCTCAACCCTTAATGTAACCACATCTCAAATCTCCATACGCTATAGGAACCGCTAGCAAAAAAATTCCACAACACCATTTTAGATTATACCACAAGTAGCAGACGATCAGCGCAAACCTTTGCACCTTTTCACATAATATCTAATATTTTTTTATAGGTACTGTAAATGCTTTCGGAAAATTTTTGAATCGAATAATTTTTAGAAGCTTTTAAATAAAGCCTTTCACCAAATTCTTTCAATTTTCCCCGTTTTTTTAATGCAGAAGCTTCCATTATAGATCTTTTTAATTTTTCATGATCGCCGATCGGGACAATCCAGCCTAAGCTTTTATCGGAAATTAAATGGTGAACACCGCCGACATTCGTTGTTATGACAGGTATTTTGGCTCTAGCCGCTTCTAAAATGACAAGTGGAAAACTTTCACTAAACGATGAAAGCAATAGTACATCTGCAATTGGCAAAATTCTCTCTACATCTTCTCTATAACCAAGAAAATGGACCCGGTTTTGCAACCCCTCTTTCACAACTTTTCGTTTCAACTCATTTTCTAACGAACCGCTTCCTATCAATAACAGATGGCTTGACGGACAGCTTTGAAGCACCTGTTTAAATGCTTTAAATGCTATAAGGTGCCCCTTTATTTTTTCCAGCCGGGCAACCATCACAATCACAAAAGCATCTTTGCTTAAATTAAACTCCTCCCGCTTATAGGGTGGTTCCAGCGTTTTCGAAAAATCTATTCCATTGAAGATCGTTGTTATTTTTCTTTCTTCGATTTGTAAATCAATTAATATTTTTTTAAAACGTTCGGAAATCGCAAAAATATGATCAGCTCTGCGAAAGGAGAATATATTTAAATTTGAAAGCATTTTTCCGATAAACCCCTTGGCAATAAAATCTTGTCTTGGGTCACTATGAACAGTCACAATCCATTTACAGGGAGTGAATAAGCGTACTAGTGCCCCTATTACATTTGCTCTCGGACCGTGGGTATGATACATATCGACGTGATGCTCACGGATAAATTGTACGATATTTTTTACGATAGTAATATCACATTTCGTTTTTTGTGGAAATAAAACTGTCTTTATCCCCAATTCATTTGCTTTCTCAAGAAGCTTCCCTTCTTCAAAAACGCCTAGAATGAATTCGTCCCTATTGAATTCTTTCAATAATGACAAAATATGAACCATGCCTCCGCCTGTTTCATTTCCAGCATTTAAATGCAGGACTTTCATAAATTTAACCTCATCCTCACATTTTTTTTGAATTTTAACCATATAATTTTGATAAGAAACTGCGGCAATGCTATCATGCGCTTCCAACGGGAAGGTTGTTGAATGAGCCGATAAAGCCATTCAATATTTAATTTTTGCCATAAAACAGGTGCTCTTTTTACTTTTTCAGCCAAAACATCGAAACTGCCGCCAACACCAATAAAAACGCCTTTAGTAAACATTTGATAATATTTAGAAATCCACATTTCTTGTCTTGGAAAACCTAATGCAACCAAAATTAAGTCTGCATCCGAATGAAGAACTTTTTGTGCTATTTCTAGATCGTCCAATTGAAAATATCCATGATGATAACCGACTATTTGAATTTGCGGAAACCTTTCAGAAATTTTTTGAGCCGCCTTTTTTACAACTGCAACTTCTGCCCCAAGTAAAAAAATTTTTTTCTTCCGTTTGTTAATTTCACTTAACAAATCCATCATCAAATCAAAGCCAGCCACCCTCTCCGGCAAATGATCCCGTATTATCCGTGAAGCAATAATTATTCCAATTCCATCCGGTACGATATAATCTGCTGAAAGAACAGTTTTTTGATATTCAGCATCTTTTTGGGCATGCATAACAATTTCCGGATTGGCCGTCACAACAAAGCATTTTTCTTGATAATCCATTTTATCAATAAGCAATTTTGTTAATTCTTCTCTTTTAGTTTTTATAAAAGGTATTCCTAAAATGTTTACTTTTTCTTTCATAGTCATCCCCAAATTCTCATAACCCCTTCTTAGGAAAGTATAGGAATCATTTTATTCTTTTTTAACAAATCTTTTTCAATTGTACTTGATTATATATTTCAGAAACTTTCTTGGCTGCTTCAATATGCGAATATTCTCGTTCAATTTTTTCCCTTGCATGTTTAGCAAGATTTTGGCTTAATTGCGGATCTTTGAGCAATTTTATAATTGCTGCCGAAAGCTCCTCTGGATTTTTTTCTTCTACTAATAGACCATCCTTCTGATCATTAATTATTTCCTTCAATCCACCGACAGCTGAAGCTATGACGGGAGAACCAGATCCCATCGCTTCCAAGGCCGAAATCGATGTCGCCTCTTCTACTCCATAGGAGTGAACGCTGGGTATTAGCACAACATCAGCCGCGGAATAAAGCTGCATCATTTGGTCATGAGGAACAGAGCCTAGTAGCTGAACATGATCTTCTAATTGTAATTGTTGCACTTTTGCTGAAATATTTTCCATTTGCTCTCCTGTGCCAGCATAAACTAATAACGTTTCTGGAAATATTTCTAATACATTAGGGAGTGCGAGTGTTGGATAAATGACCCCGTTTTTCTCCGTCAATCTTCGTGGTACAAATAAGATCTTCCTGTTTTCTGGAAGGCCCAAACGTTTTCGAACTTCTTGTTTATGATATAATTGCGGCTTAAATTCATTTGTATTGATAAAATTTTTTATAACGGTCGCTTTTTTATTCGTTTTATCAAAAATATATTGTTGAATTCTTGTGTCAACTGCTATTAAATGGTCCGCTTTTTTATATGCCTCCTTTTCAATCAGCTGAATATATTGATCTTCTTTACTATCCTTCAAAATTGCTCCCCTGCTGATCGCTTCATATGAAAAATATCCATGTACAGTCGCAACCGTTGGCATGTTTGTTTCAACAGCTGCAAGAGCAGCGTACACATCATGGCAATGGATGACGTCATAACGCTTTTTTGTTTTTTTCAATATCGATTTCAACATTTTTTTCCGTTGGCCATCATTGATCACCTGTCCTTTTCCTTTTTGAATCTTATTAAGTAAATATCCTGGCGCTTGTGCATAAATTTTTTTCAAAATGGGATTCATACTAGAAAATGACAATATATCGACGTTATGCCCAAGCTCTTCTAATCCATTTTTTAAAGTTAGAACATGTGTTGATAAACCACCCTCATGTGGAATGTCAAAAATTGTTGTCATTAAGATATTCATAACTCATCCCCTACATTTTTTGATTGAATGGAAGCGAAAATTTCCTGTGTTTGTTTAATAAGAAGCCCAAGACAATATAAAAATAAAGTGTAAATGTTTTATCTTCCAAAATATTGTAAAATACTGCGGCTGTTGCACCAACAATTAGAAATGCTAATACTATCCATTTTTCCATTTTTTCGCGATTACTGCGAATAATCGTTATGATTACCATTACAAAAAAAAGAAAGAAAAACAAAGCGCCAACTACACCTGATTGAACTAAAATTTGTATATATTGATTATCGGAGTAGATTGGATTTTGAATTCCATAAGCCTTTAAAATCGGAGAACCAAACGCCCATGAGGCTGAATCGCCGTAAGTTCCAAAGCCGGTTCCAATCAGCGGATGTTCTTTAAAAATTTCTATTCCCTTTTTAATAATAAAAATTCTGCCACCTTCTGTGCTTTTTGAAATGGTATCATCTGAAAACATGTCAAAATAACGATTCTCTTTATGTATCTTTTTCTGAGATTGCTCTGCCAGCTGCTTGTCATTAAAATGATTTTCTATATATTCAGCAGTATAAGCAGTCGGCAAAAATATGATAAATAATGCAACCGCAATCACAATGATTTGTGATTTCACTAATTTCCACTGACGTGTTGCAGCAATAAAAACAAGATAAGCAATTGCGAATGAAAGAATCGTACCTCTTGAATAGGTCAATAATACAACGCCAAAAATTAGCGTTGCGATCACATATAAAAGTGGTTTAAAACGATCAAACTTTTTGATTAAATAAAAAATCGAAAAAAATGATATCATTAAATAAGTCGCTAAAATATTCGGATTTCCAGCAAGTCCATAAATGCGAATTCGGTTTGTTTCTGCCAAATCCATTTGAACCCACGCTTCTGGAAGAAGCAATGTGCGTAATGATAGCTTTTCAATTAGGCCATGAACAGATAAAACAGTTGCTAAACAGACAGTCACAAGAAAAAATTGGGCAATGTCTTTTTCAGTAATTTTCAATTCACTAATAATGAACATACATAAAAAAGTAAGTACGAATGCCCTGATTTGAAAAATAATGGGAGTTATCTCCACTCCTGTTATGAATGCTGAAACAACACCAATTAAACAAAAGAGAAGAAAAAAGACTGAAAATAAAAAAGTGCGTCCAAACCGTTCTTTATGTATGATAACTTTTTGTATGACAATAAGGAAAAATAACACACAAATGATTCCGTCCCCTAAATATTTCAATCCCGGGTTCATTTCAATTAAAAATGGGCGAATAGGGAAATAGATGATCAAAACAAAAATGGCAGATTTCCAATTTACCGAAATTAATGCAATAATGAGCAAGGAAATGAAATAGCCAATATATTGATTAGAGGTAAATAAAGCTGCTACCAATAATATTAGCGAAATCATGAACGACGAGTTCCTTAACCGTTCCATCATTATCACCCAATCATCATCTTTTCTAATTTATTATGTTTTAATACCAGTAATCATAACAAACCATTTTTAAGAAATTATTGATTTTTGCAAACAGAGTATTAAAATACCGTAAAGATTTCACCATTATTATTTCATTAGCAGCTTTTTAAAGCGGTTATATCCGTCTCGATAGAAAAAATATATGCCAATTGCATAGACAATAGCTGCAACTATAGAAATGACCAGCAGCTGAAATAATGAATAAACATTTTGTAAAAATGCCGCTCTTCTTATCAAAATAATAACGGCAGCCATCATTACACATGGAACTACAATCCTTACTAAAAGCTGCAAAAGTTTTTTTTGCTCGCTAACGTGAAATTGGCGATAAACGTAAATGATTGTCAAAGCAAGATAGTATAATGAAACAATGGAGCTCGATAAAGCTAAACCAATATATCCAAGTTTTATTGCAAAAAAATAATTTAAAATAACATTGAGCACTATTGTACTTACACTAACTATAAACAGAAATACTGTCTTTTCTTTTACATAGATCGCTTTAGAAACTACCGATTGTGTACCCTGTAATAAAATTAATGGTGCATAATAAATTAAGGCGGCAAACGTTTTTTTCGTATCCGCACTGGTAAATTCTCCTCTTTCATATACAAATGAAATGGCTAAATCCCCCAACAACATTACACCGATTGTTACAGGCAATAAAAATAGCACGGATGATTCAACGCCAAGAAATACGGTTCTCTCAAAGCTTCGATCGTCCTCTGACTTTTCAGACAAAATCGTAAATATAATGGCCGCAATCGTTGTGCTGAAAATAGTGAAGGGAATGCTTACAATTAATGAAGCATTGTTTAAATATGTGACAGCTCCGCTAATTGTACTTGTAGCAAAAATTTTGTCAACGAACATATTAATTTGACCGACTACCGAATTGGCGACTGAAGGGAGAAATAATACAATGATGCTTTTTCGAAATTGCCTCTCTATATTAAAAGTAAATGCCCAATGATAGCCATTTTTTTTTAAATAAAAAAATTGAATGAACACACCCAAAAGGGTACCGATAATAAATCCGTAAATTAAGCTGTAAATTTCTAATGCTTCCGATAATGTCAATGCAAATATTGCGGCAAACAACGTTGGCAGCAATTTTGATACATGAGCAGGAATAAAACTTCTTTTGCTTTGCAAATACGTATCCAAAATTCCGCTTAATACAATTAAACTTATAAAAGGCAGGAAAATCGCGGTTATTTTTACAGCTACATGTTCTGTTACTGCATTCATAGCCGGAAATAAAGTTTTCAAAATGATTGGATAGAAAGGAAATACAACAATCGATAAGCATAAAAAAAGGAAAACTGTATAATTTAATACAGCATTTGCATTTTGATCTGCTAATTGGCTATTTTTGTTCTTCTCTTTTATATATATTGGTAAAAAGGCATGATTAAATCCGCTAGAAATCATTGCTACGACTAATGTTATGAAAGAAAAAGCAATTAAATAGCCATCCGTATATTCATTTGCTCCAAACTCCTTGGCCATGATACTTTCTCTTAAAAAACCGGAAAGCTTCAAAACAATAGCCAAGATCGTTGACCAAATCGCCGCTTTTTTGAGTGTTGACATCATGACACCTTCTTTGCCATAAACATTTACAAAAAGTTTTCTTTCATGAGATAAATATTCCTTTTTGCTTCCTGCTGCAAATCTTGAATACTTTTTGTTAATTTCATTTTAACGTTTTGTTTCTCCATCAATATTGCCCGGAAGTTTTCCAGCAAGCGCTGCTTTTCAAGATTTTCCATTGAAAAAGAATAACACCACAATCCGGTTCTTTCCAGAAAGTTTTTTACCTTCGGATCATAACTTATTCCAATATGCGGTGTCCCCATTTTGGCGGCAAAGATAAGGAAATGAAGCCGCATACCAATCGCAATTTTGGCATGCCTAAAAAAATATAAATATTGATGCGGTTTAAAGTCAGTGCTCAAAATATAGCACTTATCACGGTTCTTCATTAAACCCATCACTTTTTCAGACTGTATCCTGTCATGTTCTCCCTCCATTGGAACAAAGACGGGCGTGAATTGATCCTTTTCAATTAATTCATCAAGCGCGTCCGCTAAAACTTGAAATGCCTGATGATGACGAAACCATGGACGAACTGAGACAGCAATAATTTTTTCTTTACCTGTTAACGGTAAACTTTTATAACAGGCATCATCCTGCTTTATTTTAAAAGCAAACACAATATCCGCCGTTACGACTGTTTTCGGCTTATTTATCCCCAATTTTATAAGCAAATCCTTTGAAAACTCATCCCTTACTGTTATAAAGTCTGCCATATTTGCAAATATTTTCATTAAAATTTTTGCCCATCGGGTTTCAATCGGCCCGATACCTTGGGAAAAAAACATTACCTTCGTTCCACACAGCTTCGCTAAAAACACAATTAATAAATAATATGGCAAAGGTCCAAATAAAAATTTTGTCGAATATGTATCCTGCAAAAGCCCTCCGCCTCCACTTAACAATAGATCAGCCTCGCGAAGTGTCTGAATCTTTTTTAGAAAATCACGACGCCAGCCTCTATATATACTTTTTACTTGATGCTTCCGTGAGGTCTCTTCAGGGGACAGTGAAAAAACAGTTATATTAATCGGATCAATTTCCTCCCTTAAATTATCGATCATTGATTCCAATATAGCTTCATCTCCCGTATTCCCCGCACCGAAAAACCCTGATATCACGACTTTCACTCCATAAACCTCCCCCAAGAATGAATAGAGATGCTGATATGATATTATTATTTTACAATGAAGAACGCTCAAAATATGGGGTTTTAACATTTTTTACATGAACTTAATGTAAACGCAAATTAATTATGATTCATTATTGCCTTTCAAAAGAAATGGTAATCCTTTTTATAAATAAATGTTCAATTGTTGTATTTTAAGCGTTATTTGTGATTTTCTTAAATGACTTGATTAAATCAAATAGTTTTTTCGCAAGTTTTATAAGAACCTTTTCATTTCCTCAAATGATGAGACTACCTTCTAAATCCAGTTAAAAAAAGGTGATTTTTCACTTCATTTGCGGTGCACCACTCTGTCACGCTGCTTTTTATGTTTCTTCCAACTTTATCTTCCATTCATTATAATGTAGGTTAAAAGATGTGTAGATTTGGGCTTACTATCATCGATCCCAAAAAATAGAAATTATATAATAAAAAATCCCCTTATTAGGAGAATTACTACCTAATAAGGGAATGATTTAATAAAGAATTAAATTGTTCTATAGATTGTTTTGTATATTTTTCAAAATTGAACGAATTGAAATTATAAGGGTTCAATAAAAACTTACGCATTCCTTGATAAAGCCCTTCCGTACTATTTTCTACAATAATAGCCTCATTATTTTGTAAATATTTTACTGTTCCTTCTAAATCTACTGTAATGACAGCCGTTCCAACGGCGAGAGATTCAAATACTACCAGACCTAATGCTTCATAATAAGAAGATAATACAAAGGCATCACATAATTTTAGTAAGGCGTACGGATTGCTCATTCTTCCAAGAATATAAATAGACGATTTTGCTGAACTGTTTCTTACTTGCCGAACGGTTTTATTCTTTAATGGACCATGAGGAGCAATAATAATTAATCTTGTATTTGGATTTTCTTTATTAACTTTTTCAAAAGCTTCAATTAGCCGTTCATGCCCTTTTTCATACGCAAAACGCCCAATGTTAATGAAGAATTTAATATTTTCGTCAAATAATTCATTTAGCAATCGAGATTTACTTTTGCCAATAGTTTTTTCTATTATGATTTCATTTGCTAAATTTATTTTTTCCTCGATTCTTTTTGCAATTTTAACATGGTTTTCTTTCATAAGTTGATCCAAATCATCCCGTATGTTTAGATTATTATATTCTTGAAATCTTTCATGGCTCTGTAAAAAAAGATTAATATTTTTATTCAAATGCTGGAAATTCATTTTTTCTGTCGGAACATAAGCATACGTAACAGAAGTTGGAAGGATCGTTGCAAAAATATTTTCTTTTGCAAGTTCACGCACGCGTTTTTCACCAAAAAAGTTATTTACTGTGAAAATCTTTCCTTTTGTAAAGGGCAAATTATTTTCCAAATCATCCTTTAACGATCCATTTACAATAGCGATCTTATCCGCTTTCTTGTACGCTCCGAAAATAATTTTTTTACTATAACTTTTCTTTGCTTCATACTCCTTAAACATATCGGTGTGGACAAAAATAATTTTGTTGATATTTTCATCTAAGTGCGAAAGTAATTCCGCAAATTTCCGATCAAAGCCAGTATAATGAATGTAATCATCTATTTTTAAATCACCAAAAAAACGCCTCTGCTCAGGCAAAAACATGTTTTTGACAAAATGTTGTACAACTGGCCCTTTAAACCACTCATATTTAAAATAAAATTTATAAAATATACGCTCAATAAAAGTACCATTTAGTCCGCCTGGGATTGGATAGTACAAAACTCCCTCTGGTAGATCCCGCACTTTATAAAAATGTTCTTTTTTTAGTCGTTTACGTTCAAAAAATAAGATGTAGTTTCTTTGAGAAGTATCAATATTATTTAACGTGTTTAACAAGGCAGACGTTATTCCATTATCCCATAAACCACCACAAAAAATAGCTGTTGTTTTTTTGCCGTTATAGATATCCGTTTCTGTAATACATTCGTAAGTTGTATCATTAAACAAATAATCACATAAAATTTTAGCGCCTTCAATATTGTCAAATGGGCAAAATTTTTCTTGCATTTCTTTGTATGAAAAATTTTTATTATCTCTTAAAGCAATTAATAATTCGTCAACTGTTTTTGCTTGAACAAATGGATAATCGTCAATATCTTCATATACACCACGTGTACTAAAATAATCTTCTTTATCATATGTGTAAAGCACAATTTTTCGCCCTGTAACAAGAAAATCATACATTACTGATGAATAATCAGTAATCAAAACATCAACCGCAGTTAAAAATTGGTAGACTTCATATTTTTCAGGCATTGAATATATGTTTTTAAATTCAGAAAGATCAATATTCGCTTGAAAAGGATGTAATTTCACAAAAAATATTTCATTTTTTTGGAGTTTTCCGGAAATTTCTTCTAAATCAGAGAGGATTTTGCTGTGGTCATGATTAACACGCCCGACACTTCCTCTCCAAGTGGGCATATAGAAATATATTTTTTCGTTCGTTACTCCTAGTTCAGAACGAATTTTTTGGCGTATTTTTTCATCAAACATTACAGAGTTTCTAGGAGAGGGACCAACAACCATTTTCCCCTGATACACACCAGAAATATTGAAAGCATGTTCAATAATATTTCTTGTATATTCATTATTCACTATAATTTTATCTGTCATATAAAAGTTTTTTTGCACATTGCCAACTTCAGTGACATTTTCTAAATCCTTCCCAAGTTTTTTTAATGGTGTGCCATGCCATATATTAATATAAATTTGTCCTTCTTTCTTATTGAAAAAAGGATAAAAAGTAGTATCATTGAACAGATATTTGGCACTTGCAAGCAACCTGCAATATTCCTTAGAAAGGTGCTTAACAACCTTTGCACGTTTTATATTTTGATCGTTTAAAAATTTTTGTATTGACTCAATATTTTTTGCCGCAACAAATAAATTTAAATGATTATAATTTTTTTCCAGTTCTTGCAAAATGTAAAACATATGACCAGAAATATTTGCCCCATGAGTAGACTCAATTAGAACGCAGTTTTGTTGAATTTTTAGCTTTTTATAATATTTTTGGTAATAATATAAATATTTGTTTCTATTAAAATTTTTAATTTTCTTTTTTAATTTTTCAGTAATCATATTTTACTACCTTTCTGCCTAGATGTTAGCAAAGAAAGTTTCAGATAGACTTACCTAAATTATTATAATTGTTAACTATTTAAAAGTAAATGGTTCATGTCTATTCATTAAAAGATATATTTATAACGGGTTAATTGAGAATAAAAAAGGGAAAACCTACAGAATCAACATAAATTCTGTAGGTTGAGCCATTTACCTTTCTATGAAAGATTCATGTACCCAAACTATTTTTCCATCTAACCTTCCGCGATACCATGTGTTTTTCCCAACAGTTTCAGTCAAATGTACTTCGAAAGCCTTCCCTTTATATGGGGAAAGATTTTCATAAACTACATCTTTTTTTCCACCCCAAGCCTTGCTATAGGCACTACCGGTTCCTTTGATCGTAAACAATTTTGCTTGTTTGTCTACTGCTTTGTGGGTATTTACAGACATATTTTTTGCTTGTACCCATCCGACTACACCATTTATACTGCTTGGCTCTAAACTAATTAAATAATACAAATCTCCATTAAAGGTCGCTTGTTTTTTAATATAGTATACTCGGTTGGTATACTCTACGCCTGATGTAATGGCTGTCGATGGATCACCTAATGTTTTGTAAATTTTCACTTGCCGTGTCCGAATATGCCCCAACTTGCTTGTGGTTCTTGTATCAGCTAGGTTGACCGAGTGAATCCATACTTTTTTATTATCTAAAAGACCTCTGTACCAAGTATTGTTACCAACTTTTTCTGTAAGGTCAACTTTGAATTCTTTCCCCTTATAATCTGATAAGTCTGTATAAACAATATTTTTCTTTCCTCCCCAAGCTTTATTATAAGCACTACCATTCCCTATGATTGTAAACAATTTTGCTTGTTTGTCTACCGTTTTGTGGGTATTTATGGAAACATCTTCTGCTTTTGCCCATCCGACTACACCATTGGTGCTGCTCGGTTTTAGACTAAGCAAATAGTACACTTGGCCATTCACAGACACCTGTTTTTTAATATAGTACACTTGATTAGTATATTCTGCATCTGATGTAATGGCTGTCGATGGATCACCTAATGTTTTATAAATTTTCACTTGTCGTGTCCGAATATGCCCTAGCTTGCTGGTGGCTGTTTCTTGAGCTTTTGTCACATAACTTGAATGAATAAATACCGTTTTGCCGTTTAATGTTCCGAGGTACCAAACATTTTTCCCTACATTTTCCGTCAAATGGACATGGAAAACCTGATCTGTAAATTGGGAAAGATTTTCATAGACTAAATCTTTCTTTCCTCCCCAAGCTTTCCGATAAGCGCTGCCAGTTCCTTTGAGATAATAAGTTTTTCCCTGTTTATCCACTGTTTTATGACTGTTAACCGCCATGTTTTCTGCCCTTACCCAGCCAACTACTCCTGATGTACTGCTTGGGTTTAAACTTATCAAATAGTATTTTTGACCACTGACAATTGCTTGCTTTTTAATATAATACACTTGGTTTGTATATTGTGATCCAGCTTTAAAACTTGATGTACTATCCCCTATTTTTTTGTGAATTTGCACATTACTATTGCGGATATGTCCGAGCAGGCTTGTTGCATATTGTTTAGATAAATAATTTGATTGGATCCATATTTGTTTACCATTTAAACTTCCTCTGAACCAAATCGTGTTTCCAACTTTTTCTGTTAAATTGACGACAAATTGTTTCCCTTCAAATGCAGATAACGTATTATATATGATATTTTTTTGGCCTCCCCAAGCCTTATTATAAGCTTTGCCTGCACCTGTAACTACAAACTTCTGTTTATTATTTTTAATGCCCACATGTTCTTGAACAGTTAGATCTTGTGCCTTGACCCAACCCACTAATCCTTCTCGATTACTTGGTTTTAAACTCAATAAGTAATATTTTATTCCATTTAAGCTGCTTTCTTGTTTAATATAGTAAACTTGATTTGTATATTTTTCTCCAGCAACCATATAATTTGCTGGATTAAGTGGATTAGGGTAGATACGCACGTTTCGTGATCGAATATGTCCTAGTTTGCTAGTATATTGCTTTCTCTTTGCAGTTAGCTCATTATACTTTTGTTTAACAAGTGTTACAAATTGATTCCAATTATATCCCCACTTTTGAAAATATCCATGGGGATCAACATGATCCGTACCGCCTAAATGGATGCTGACTGCTCTGTGTGACCATAATGTTCCCTGGCCAGCGGTTTCAGCACTTGTAACACCTAAATTATATCTATATAAGATATTTGCAATGTAGCTAGCATAGTTATTAATAGATCTAGCAAACTGATCAAAGGTCTTAACTCTTACTAATTCTACGTGAACAAAGCGAGGATTGGCATATTTTCCTGCACCCCAAGCCTTTAAGTCAGTTGGATGAATTTCAATAATTCTTGAATGGTCAACAAAAGCATGGACAAATGCATTATTATAGTGTCTTACCATATAATTAATTTCATTTGTTATTGACGAATTATCATTTGCCGTTTCATGAGCCACTACGCCTTCTACTCGACCATAGCCATAACGATAATTCATTTTAGGAAATATCATGATATGATTATATTCTGTTCTAGCTACAGGTAATTTTTTCGAATTAATGTAACGATTGACGTCTGGATAGCTTTTAACTTCTGCATAAGATGGAGTTATAAAACTAAAAATAATTACAATAAAAATTGAAAAGAATGCTATAACAAAATTCTTCATATTACCTCCTACTTCCCAGCTTTTACTCTATATTATTTTATCGGCCAATTTTCTCATAAATAAAGAACTAAAAAAAGCTATTCAAAAGGAAATGCTTTTGAATAGCTTTTTTTATCACTTATTTTTTATACTCCGGTATTTCAAGAACCAAAGTATATGAATCTAGTAATTTGTACATATTATACATACTAGCTGTTTGTTTATATGCCCAACCGATATCTGTAGCATATTGCTTTCCGTATCTTTTGTTTACATCAGCAAAATCAGGATCCCATCGCATTTTATATAAAGTGTCCCGCCCATCGTAAACATACTTTTCAGCAATAAACTTCGCACCGCCAATAATAGCTTTTTCAGGTGTAAACCATCCTTCATCATATGCTCTTTTAACACCGCATTCTACTGCGCAATTAACATAAGCACCTATTCCATACATATTATACACAGTTTTTCCGTTGTATTTTATACCATTTGCAAGAGCAGATGTCCCATTTCCTGTCTCCAGCAGTGCGTGGGAGATTAAATAAATTTCATTTATTCCGTATTTTTGGCCAGCTTCTATAAAAGAACTTGCTTTGCCTTTTAAAATCCCTTTATTATATAAAATTTTATTATTAATCTCTGCCGCATTCAGATTAGCACTAGCAGACAGTTTCAAAAACTGCAACAATCCCCGAAGATCGTTTGTGAAATTGTTTGGATCCAAATAATATTTTACATCAGCTTTGCTGGCAAGTCCCCATCTAGTGTTTTTCACATGGTACCAAATCTTTCCGTCATTATCCTCACTTTTAGCGCTACCATAAATAGGAAGCTCTACATTTCTTACTTGCTCGTATTCAGGATAACTTGTACTTGGACCTCTTCTAATTTTCCAATTTGCATCTGCTTTAACAAGTCCATATTTTTGACCGTTTTTCGTATAAATTTTTCCAAAGGCATCTTCTCTAATCCACAGTTTATAAGTTATACCGTACTTATCTGTTTCTGGATTGGCCTTCATTTGAATATTAACCATCTCATCGAGGGTAATATTGTAATTTTTATACAACGTTGTATATAAAAAAGAACTATGGATCCAAACGGTTTTTCCATCTAGCGTTCCTCTATACCAAGTGTTATTGCCTACCTTTTCAGTCAAATGAACTCTAAAAAGATTTGTTTCATACTGAGATAAATCTTCATATACTAAATTTTTCTTTCCGCCCCAGGCTTTATTATAGGCGCTTCCAGTCCCTTTCACAAAAAATACTTTTGATTTTTTATCAACTGTATTGTGAGTACGCACTGACATATCCTCTTCTTTAACCCATCCAACTAACCCTGATGTACTGCTTGGTTGAAGGCTGAGCAAATAATAGAGTTGGCCATTCACCGTCGCTTGTTTTTTAATATAATACACTTGATTGGTATACTCCGCACCGGATGTAAAAGCTGTCGATGGGTCTCCTAATGTTTTGTAAATTTTTACTTCTCGTGTCCGTATATGTCCTAGCTTGCTGGTGGCAGTTTCTTGAGCATTTGTCACATAGCTTGAATGGATAAATACTGTTTTTCCGTTTAATGTCCCGCGGTACCAAACATTTTTTCCTACATTTTCCGTCAAGTGAACGCGAAAGATCTGATTTTTATATTGGGAAAGATTTTCATAAACTAAATCTTTCTTTCCACCCCA
>ERZ777010.1329-NODE-1329-length-16900-cov-9.427248_pt1 | contig 16900 bp, 16 predicted proteins | sample MGYA00374963_ERZ777010 | MGnify/ENA primary metagenome ERZ777010 (study PRJEB29309, sample SAMN06268256) | bioreactor metagenome | isolation source: Joint BioEnergy Institute, California, USA | place: USA:Joint BioEnergy Institute, California, USA | collected...
GCCAGGAGGCGGCGGTGGTGCTGATCTCGATGACCACCTCGGGGCAGGAGGAGATACCGAGGAACATCGAGTTTCTGTTCAGTAGGAACAGGTTGAATGTGGCGACATCTCGAGCGAGGTGCCTATCAGTACTGGTGGTCAGCCCGAAGCTCCTGCATGTGAAGTGTATGCGGATGGACCAGCTTACCCTGATCAACGTGCTCTGTTGGGCGGAGGAGTACGCCCGTATCGGAGCTCGCGGGCCTCGGGCGTAGCGGATCTCGAATATCGGGAGGTATTCGGTGGCAACGAAACCCGATCTAACCGATTGGGTTTGCGAAGCGCTGCGTCACTATGGCGGGCGAGTCAAGCTAGTCGATGTAGCGAAGTACATTTGGCAGCGCTACCAGACGACCCTCGAGGCGTCGGGTGATTTCCTATTCACATGGCAGTACGACATGAGATGGGCGGCCAACGAGCTTCGCCGACGGGGTGTCATGAGGGTCACCGACGTGTCACCCCGGGGTATCTGGGAACTCGTATAGCGGCGTGTCGTCATCGTACGGTTCGCGAGGCGGTGAGCTTCGTGAAAACCGGGTTGCAGATCTAGAGAGTCAAGCGGAGACGAGGGAGGAATGCCGAGCGATCGCGCGCGACGAGCAGCCGAGGTGCTCCTAGACGACGCGAGTAGGCAGGGCGGCGCGCTGCTGATGTCGCAAGTCGATCGAGTGCTGAGTCGCAGGGGACTGGATCCAGCGGAATGCCTTTACGTCTACCGCATCCTCGAAGAGAACGGGATCCGTCCACAATCCTCGTTCGATGAAATCGCCACCGCAGATGCTGTAGACGTCCCTAGTGGCTCGGCGACGGCGAATTCTTCCGACGTCGACGGAGGAGTGTCCGGTGACTTAACCGATGACGATTTGGGAGAGGGTGCCGGCGGAGCGGAGGAGGAGCCTACCGCCGAAGACCTGAGCCGAATTCCCACGAGCCTGACCGATCATTCCCTGCTGTCCGCGGACGACGAGAAGCGACTGGCACGTACCTTCGGGCTGGGACGCCAGATGGCTGCGGCGCTCGCGAACGGTACGGTGGAGGAAACGGATGCAGCGCTTGAAATAGTTGGCCGGGGAATGGAAGCCCGGGAAACGATGATCCGGTCGAACCTCCGACTGGTCCTGAAAGTCGCTTACCAGTATGCGCAAGTCACATCGCTCTCTGTGGAGGATCTCTTCCAGGAAGGGACGCTGGGCCTGATAAAGGCCGTGGAGAAGTTCGATCCCGCCAAACGATTCCGGTTTTCGACATACGCCTACTGGTGGATCCGGCAATCGATTACGCGGGCGATCGCCGATAAGGGGAAGACAATACGGCTTCCCGTTCACGTGAGCGACAAGCTGTTTCGATTGAAAAGGGCCATCAGGGTTCTTCGACGATTCAACTACGGCGAGTTCCCCTCCATTACGCAATTGGCGGATGAGCTCAACTGGCCGACACATCAAGTGCAGTTCTTCCTTGACCTCTCCAAGATACAATGTCTGTCACTCGACGCTCCGGTGGATGATGATGAGAAAACAGCGTTCATCGATGCGATCGCGGATCCGTCACCAGGGCCCGAAGAGATCGCGATCGCATCGAATGTGTATGACGTCGTGCAGGACGTTCTTCGAGAGCTCTCGGATAAAGAGCGTGAAATACTGATACTGCGGTTCGGTCTCGACGGGATAGCTGAGAGAACGCTTGAGGAGATCGGGCGGCGGTACGGTGTGACCCGTGAGCGAATTAGGCAGATTGAAGCCAAGGCGCTCAAAAAGTTGATGAATCCGGTGCGAGCGCGACGGTTGCAGGGCCTCGTGGAAGCGTGAGCATCGGTGCGAGCAAAAAAGAGGAGCTGATCGATCATGACCGACGACTTGTACGACGCGTGCGAGACTTTTGTGGGGTGGTTAGAGCGGCGCGTCATACAGTCTGCGCGAGGGGACTTGTACACGAGACTTGAATACGCGCCCGCAGGCCGGTTCTGGCTGGGCCGGCTGGCGCCTGAGGAGGTCGTGATCGAACGCGGGCTCGCCGATCGAGAAGAGCGGCTCGAACCGTGTGCTATGGGAGTGCGGGTGAAGCTCCGTCGTGATCGGACCCATTCTTGCACGGTTTCCGTGCGGGCAAAGTACTGGAACAAGAGCCGTCAGGAGCCCCATTGGGCTAAGCATCTTCTTCCGGACGTGTCGGTACATTGCGAGATCCTTCCGGAAGGGGCATCTCGGACATTCGGGGAAGAGGAGACCTCGAAGGAATACAGGCAAGCGATAGGGAGAGAAGTCTTCCGGATCGGCGTCGACGTCGAGACACGAGTCGCAGATGACGACCGATTCGTGATCGCCACGATCTTGATAGTCAATAGGTCGCCGAAGGAGAGTAGGGAGATCAAGGACACCAACTTGTACGAGGTATCGTTTTCCATAGCGGGCTTGGGTATCGAACCCTTCGTACTCGATACACTGCCCGACTCCTTCCGTTACGACAGACGCGTCGGGGTGTACGGCGTGAACTGTGGCGTGGAGGTGAGGGAGGACGGATCGCTGGTCTCGGTGGATGCCCCGAGTGTAGATCGCAGAAGGCCGAACTATTGGTCAGTCACCGAGTCGGCGCCAGACCTCAGGTTCGCGACGCTAGCGGATGATCCGTTGCCGGCTGCGAGGCAGTTAGTCGCGTCCTTGCGGTCCTGGGGAAGCGAGCATTGGGCGGAAGTCACTCTGCGTCGGCGAGCTGCCGTGGAGGACTGGTCGTCGGCCATGCTGGACGAGGCGCTTGCAGCTGCCGGAGCGTTCGAGCTGGAAGTGGCGCGTCTCGAACAAGGGATCTCGCTTCTTCAACAGGATACACAGTTGTTACGTGCCTTCCGGCTCATGAATGCGGCGATGGACTGGGGCACGCGGAACAAGTCCTACCACGAGTGGCGTCCGTTCCAGTTCGGTTTCCTGCTCTCCAATCTCGCATCCCTGGTTGGATCGCCTGAGGAACGGGGGATCGTCGATATCGTTTGGTTTGCCACGGGCGGCGGTAAGACGGAGACATACCTTGGAGTGATATTGACGGCGGCGTTCTACGACCGGTTATGCGGCAAACTGACTGGCGTGACGGCGTGGTCGAGATTCCCGCTGCGAATGTTGTCGTTACAGCAAACGCAGCGCTTCGCGGACGCATTGGCGGCGGCGGAAGTGGTGCGGCGGCGGGAAGAGATTGCTGGAGAACCGTTTTCCCTGGGCTTCTTGGTCGGACAGGACGCGACCCCCAATTCGTTCAAGCCGGAACCGAAAGAGTTCGAACCGGATGTCGAAGATGACGACATGCCCAAGAGGTACCGGGTGCTCCTTCGGTGTCCGTTCTGCGGATCGGAGGATCTGCAGATGGAGTTCAACAGGCGTCTGTGGCGACTGGAACATAGGTGCGGGAAGCAGGGATGTGCGTGGCCGGGCGAAGCGTTGCCCTTCCACGCGGTCGACCACGAGATATACCGCTACCTGCCGACGGTGATCGTGGGGACGCTCGACAAGGCAGCGATCATCGCGATGGAAGCTTCGATGCGCGGCTTGGTTGGTGCGCCCCGCGGAATCTGCTCGGTGGAGGGACATGGGTTTACCTACGCCCCTCGGGCGAAGAGGCCAAACGGGTGCCTGGTACCTGGCTGTCGTGCAGAAACACGACCCGTTCCGATGAGAAAGGAACTCTTCGGCCCTACGCTCCGTCTCCAGGACGAGCTCCATCTGTTGAAAGACAGCCTAGGTGCGGTGGACTCGCATTACGAGGCGTTATACGACGGGCTGCAGCGAGAACTGTGTGGACTTCCGCCAAAGATTCTGGCCTCGTCGGCGACTCTGACCGGGTACGAAAAGCAGGTAGAAGTGCTCTACCGTCGGCGTGCGCGGGTGTTCCCCGTTCCGCCCCCTGCGAGTGGGGCGGGTTTCTGGACGTCGGACTCCGATCGGCTAATGCGGCGCTTCGTGGCGCTAGCGCCGCGGGGTGTGACCCTCGAGTACATGGTGGACAACCTGATCACGACGTTGCAGGCGACCGTGCGGTGGATGCTGGAGCATCCTGACGAGGCGGCGGCGGAGATCGGTGTGCCGAGCTCCTACATACCTCACCTTGTTTCGCTGTACGGCACGAACGTCATCTACGGAAACACGTTGAGAGACCTCGATGCCGTGGACCGGTCATTGGAAACGCAGATTAGGATCGAGGGTGGAAACCTGAATACGGATAGCCTGACCAGTCGCCAGGGCTTTGAGAGGGTCCGTGAAATTCTCAAGAGACTCGAACGTCCGGAGGAAGATTTCGCGGATCGCCTTCACGTCGTCACGGCGTCGTCCATGATGTCTCACGGAGTGGACATCGATCGTCTCAACATCATGTGCATGCTGGGTATGCCGCTCACGACGGCGGAGTTCATGCAGGCGACAGCCCGCGTGGGTCGCACGTGGCCTGGACTGGTGTTCGTGGCCTTCAAGATGGCGAGGGAGCGGGACGCGGCGATCTACCGTTTGTTCGGGAAGTACGTCGAACAGGGGGATCGGTTCGTCGAGGCGATACCTATTACTCGGCGGAGCAGGCGTGTCATTGAGCGTACCGTCGCGGGTCTGGAGCTTGCGCGAATACTCATGGTTCATGAGCCTGCTGCCGGTCGGTCGCTCGTCTCGTTGGAGGAACTCCGAAGATACTTGTCGACACATGCAAGTGTGTCGTCCGAGCTCGAAGCGCTGTGTACTTACCTGGGGCTCTCCGGTCCGCTTGATGAGAGACTCAGGGTGGATCTCGAACGGTGGCTGGAGGGTTTTTTCCGGAACCTGCAGGACCCGCCGCCGGGTGCCCGGTTCTCATCCGATCTCAGTCCTACCGGCGGCGCGATGACGTCGTTGCGGGACGTGGAGGAGCAGGCGAACATCGTGGGGAGTCTCTCGTCATGAAGGAGCGGCGTAGTGCTTCGCAGATCCTGTTCGGGTTCCTACCCGAGCAGACCGTCGACCTGCGCGGAGGGATCTGGAAGGTCGTCAAGTGGCGTCAGCCGGAACCTGTGCGATCCATAGATACCGCCACCCTAGTTCGCGAGCTCCGTCGGCAGGCTGCGCCGTGGCGAGAGTCCGGAAAAGATGGCGGATTCGTGGCGGATCTCGACCGAGGCGTCCCAGTGCGAGTCTATTCCCTGGACCGCGACGCAGGTGTGCAGGTCGTTCCTTTCCCCAGGATATGGCACTGCAAGCGGTGCTACCGACTCACCAGCGATCCGGGTGCGCCTTGCCCATGCGGTAGCTCGGCGCCTCCGGGTCAGTTGCCGTTCGTCGGTTACTGTTCCGAGTGCGGAACCCTACGGCAGCCATATATCAAGAAGTGTCCGGAGCATGGCCAACATCGTGTGAACTGGCCCGGAACCGCATCAGCTCGGGAGATTGTCTTCGATTGTCCCGTGTGCGCGAGGAGAGTTCAACCTCCAGGTCTCGGATCGCCGAACTGCGACTGTGGGCGTGGGCGCATCGTTTTCTCGGTACATCGCGCAACGTCGGTGTACACGCCGCGCAGCATCGTGCTGGTGAACCCACCGTCCCAGGAACGAATTCGGGAGATCGCAGAGGCGGGTGGACCACCCCGCGCGTTAGCTTGGGTGGTGAACGGGATGCGCACTAGGCGAATGGGCGACTCGCCCACACCAATCGAGTCCATTCGACGACAGTTGTCGGCGACCGGACTTGCTCCGGACCAGATCGAGCAGATGCTTAGGGTGCTGGGATCGGACAGCAGTGATTCGGATTACGTCGCCGAGATCCCCCTAGACAGCCCGGACGAAGCGGAACGTCAGGCTGTGTCGATAGCTCTGGCAACCTCGGAATCGCGAATCACCGTGGACGATCTCCAAAGTGGATTGCCCGGCGACTCGCCCATGCAGAGTCTATATCGTACGTCCTACCGTCAGGCGATGGCTCGTGCCGGTGTGGAGACGGTCGAGCTCATCGATCGCTTTCCCGTCATGACCGGAATGTTCGGGTATACGCGGGGTAAGACGGAACCGGGTGCGAGTCGCTTGGTGGCGTTCCGCGATTCCAGTGGTTACGTGGTTTACGGGGACATCGCGGAGACGGAAGCGTTATTTGTCCGTCTCGACCCGATGCGCGTTGCCCGTTGGTTACAGGCTCAAGGCTGTCCCCTGGAATCTTTCCAGTCGGCTGTCGACGCGCGAATAGCGATACTGAGGCTGGCGAATCGACGCGGTCGAATGGGCGAAGAAGCCGAGAAGCTATTGTTCCGCCTGGTGCACTCCTATTGCCATCGGTTCATCCGATTGACCGCCGTATACGGTGGGATTGAGCGCAACGCATTGTCCGAGCTCGTTACACCCCTCCACCTTGGTTTTTTCGTGTACGCCGCGGCCCGTGGCGATTTCGTACTCGGCGGTCTGCAGGCCTTGTTCGAAACGGAACTCGACAATCTCTTGCAGACGTTCGTGGAAGATGAGCATAGGTGCCCCCTAGATCCCGGATGCGATCACGGAGGCGGAGCGTGCATGGCATGCCTGCACCTCGGTGAGCCGTCCTGTCGCCACTACAACGGTAGTCTCAGTCGCTCGACGTTGGCGGGCCCTGGTGGTTATCTCCATTTCGAACACCAAGGGGGCAGCGCGAGTCGTTGAACCGTCGATTACTGACGCCGAACATCACCAAGGACGGTACGCCACTCGGACGTGGCGATTACGAATAGTCCTGCGTTGGCACGACTGAGTCCGACATAAGCCAGGGCTCGCGCAGTTTCCGGGGCTAGTCTTGGCATCGTCGGTAGCGCCAGTACCACTACAGGGGACTCCAACCCTTTGAAGCGCCAGACGGTTTCGGCGACGATGCCGCGTCGCCCTAGAGGGCAGAAGACGTAATCGCATACGACCATGCTTCGTAGCTGCTCGACGAGCGATCGCGTACCGCACAGAACTGTTAGATCGCCAGGTTCCACGCGCTCCCGCTCGAGAAGCTCCTCGACATTGCTCTCCAACCGGGTCAGTAACTCGGCTTCGGTCTTGACGAATTCGACGACGGGCTCTGGACCATTCGCGCCGAGACTATCGACGGGATCCCCGTAGATCGCGGCGACGCGCTCGGCGATGGGAAGAGTGTTCCGACAGTTCGTGGTCAGTTCGTATACCGGCCAATCCTCGGGATAGGAGCATCCTCTGACGTATATGTCTTGGTGGGAGTCGAGAAACACGAAGAAAGGGCTGTCGTCTTGGCTGGTCAGCGCCATCAATAGTGCGGTGATCCAGTCAGCGATGAAGTCCTGACCTTCATCGACGACGATCGCGTCGAATCGCTGCTTGGTCCTGTCGATAGCGTCGAGGAGCGCTTCGGCAGCCTTCGTCGTCCACCACTCTTCCGGTATTGGCGCCGGTGGTTGAATCCCGGCATCGCGCATCATGCCGAGGCACAACGAATGGAAATGGCGAACGATGACGTTGGGTTGCTCCTTGAGCGCGCGCGCGGAAGACTCGGCGAGCGGCTCGTTGAAGCACGTCAATAGCGTACGCAAGCCTTGGGATCCGTACTCGCAGGCTTTCTCTCTAGCAAGAATCGTCTTCCCTGTGCCGGCTCCACCGACGATCCGTGCCCTCCTGTTCCTCCGCATGCCACCCAGAACTCTTATCTGCTGGGCGGTCAACTTCAGCAACTCCTCGCGGGACTCTCGAACGTCATCCCGGAGGACTCGTCGTATCTCGATCGTGGGTCTGAGGCGAGCTATCAGAGAGTTGATCAAGTGAGCCCCGAGATTGCACTGCATGCCCCAGTGCTGGATGACGCCTCGGGCGGCACGCCTAATATCCTTCAGCTTTCGCGAGTCGAGGATGAGAACGGTGGGCGCATCGGGGCCGAGTGGCTCATTTACCTCGATGTCGGGGAACACGACGGCGTGACATACGGGAATCCGATCGCCACGCGGAAACGTCTCCCGGAGGAAGCGGTGCAACGCGTGCTTAGAGGCAACGGCCTGTTCGAACGGGTTCTTGATCGCCTCGGTGAATCCCGACCTACTCGTCGTGAACCACACGCCCTGCTCGATGCGGATTTCCCCACCCTTGACCTCAAGTACGACGATCCCGTGCTTCGGATGGATCAAGAGGAAGTCCGCCTCGCCGTCGCCCTGCCGGCGCCCCCGTACCGCCTGCCAGCGGACCGAGTGAATCACCACCCAGTCATCGTCGAGCTGGGATAGGGCACGGAAGGTCGCAACTTCGGAGGTTGGTGCTCCGGGGACGGGAGAGGAAGGTATCATTCGCGCCATGCTTGAGGGACCTCCGGGGAACGCACAGGGGCTTATTGGTCACGCTACCATGGACCAAATTTACTATCCGACGGAGTCGACCTGACAGTAACAACGACATGGAAATTCGAGCGATCGATCTGTTCTGTGGTGCGGGGGGGCTGACGCGTGGGTTGCTTGATGCGGGGATCGATGTCCGTCTGGGGGTCGACAACGATCCTGCTTGCCGCTACCCGTACGAAGTCAACAATGGCGTGCCGTTCCTTCTCGAGGACGTCCGCTCGCTTTCGCCTCGCACTCTGAGGAAATATCTCGGGAGTGGTGGTATCTCCGTTCTCGTCGGATGTGCGCCATGCCAAGCATTCTCGACGTACAACGTACGGAGGGCGCACAAGACACCTCACAAGTTCTCCTTGGTCCGGCGGTTCGTTTCGCTCGTGGAGGGCCTCGAGCCGGATATCGTCGCCATGGAGAACGTGCCCTATCTCAGCCGAAAGAGTGTCTTTCCGGAGGTCCGCCGACGGCTGGAGCGTGCCGGTTATCAAGTCTGGTGGAGCATCGTCGACGCTCGGTTCTACGGAGTCCCTCAAGCAAGACGTAGGCTAGTACTGTTGGCATCCCGGCTAGGAGAGATCAGCCTCGTGCGTCACACGCATCCGAGCAGTTGCCATTGGAAAACCGTCCGGGAGACGATCGCTTCGCTTCCACGGCTCTCGGCAGGTGAACAGGATCCGGATGACCCCGTCCATGTCGCGAGCAAGCTCTCTGAGTTGAACCTGAGGCGAATCAAGGTTACACGCCCTGGTCAATCGTGGCGTGACTGGCCGGAGGAGTTGGTTGCGGACTGTCATTCGCGGGACAAAGGAAAGCGATATGTGTCCGTCTACGGGAGGATGGAGTGGGACAAGCCGGCGCCAACTATCACGACGCAGTGTTTCGGTTTCGGTAATGGCCGGTTCGGGCATCCTGAACAGGATCGTGGCATTTCTCTGAGAGAAGCCGCTCTACTTCAGACCTTCCCAAGTTGGTACCGGTTCGTGCCGGAAGGTACCAGACCGCGACTCGGGAAGTTGGGGCAGCTCATCGGCAACGCCGTGCCGGTCCGATTGGGTGAGATTATCGGTAGGTCGATCATTCGTAGCCTGGAATCTACATGACGTTTGCCCTTGCCGAGTCACGGTCGACCAAGGTCGTGGGCCCGAAACGCAGCTACCGAGCGCGAGGACTGGAGCACGCTACGATGTCGGGCGTGAGCATGAGGAGATCCGCGGTACGGAACCGCAAGCGCCTCAAGGGAGAGCCGGTGGATCCAGTGCGCAGCAAGATAATGCGCGCGGTTCCTCGGAAAAACTCCTCCGCCGAAACGCGTGTTCGGAAAGTGGCCAGAGCGCTGGGTCTGCGGTATCGCCTTCATGACAAGAGATTACCGGGGTCTCCTGACTTGGTGTTCCCGCAGCAGCGCGCGGTGGTCTTCGTACACGGCTGCTTCTGGCACCGACATCGGGGTTGCAGGAGGGCTTCCACCCCGAGAACCCGTGCCGTGTTCTGGGAGGAAAAGTTCCGGGCGAACGTCGCTCGTGACGCCCGAGTTGCACGCAAGCTTCGCCGGGATCGGTGGAGCGTCGTCGTCATATGGGAGTGCGAGACCGAGTCTCCCGAGAGCATAGAACTTCGCTTGCGAAGGCTGTTGAGTCGAAGCGCCGGGAAGTCCACAGGATGACGTGTATGCGAAGCTCGGTGGTTTGTCATATTGCCGGAGCCAAGAGACTAAAGCTCACCGTTGGCGCATCCGGATGCACACGATCCGATCGAGTTTTGCCTCAGGCGATAGACGCAGGCGTCTCCCCGTCGGTGCGATACGGATACGTGAGAAGCCGATGTTGTATTTCGGAGGGCTGCACAGGAGGAAGCGATCGGCCTATTCTCGCGTGTGTGCACTGCAAGAGCAGCGGGTGGCGTGCGCTCTCGCGGTCAGCAATATCTGTCGAGCAGTGCTGATGTATCGGGGGTCTAGCCCGTAGGCTTTCGCCATCACTCTCCGCTTGAGTGCCGCGGAACTCCGCGAGGGCACGCTGTAGGGCGGGTCGACGTCCCCAAACGCGGAGAAGGAGTGGGATATCGTTGCTTCCGGCTTCTGAAAGACGTTGTGGCTGCGAGAGAGTGGGCGCACGATTCGGAGAGTTGACCGGAAAAGATCGACATGCCGACGAGATATGGGAGCGGGGGGCTTGAGCACTCTTGGTCGCAAGAGGAAATCGAAGCGATCGTCGAGGACTACTTCCGTATGCTCGCCCTAGAGTTGAGCGGGCAGGAGTACAACAAAGCCCGCCATCGACGGGCGCTTCTACCACGGCTCAACAATCGCGCGGAAGCTGCTATTGAGCGGAAACATCAGAACATCAGCGCGATACTGAATGAGCTGAACGCACCTTGGATCATCGGGTACAAGCCGCTTAGCAACTACCAGCAGGCACTCTACGATGCGGTTGTGGCGCGACTTGCCAAGGACGATGCATTCGATCGCGCTGCTATAGACGCCGTCGAGCGGCCCGCGGTTGCGCCGACACTTCCCGACTTTCGCGGCTTGCTTGCGGAGGCGCCGCCGATTCGTGCGGTGGAGGCTGCGCCGGCGGAGCGCTACGGACCGGTGCGCATGCCGATACGGCGCGATTATCTCGCAGTCGAAGCTAGGAATCGTTCACTTGGACTGGCTGGCGAAGAGTTGGTCGTTGCGTATGAGCGCTTTCGCCTCCGTTCGTTGGGAGCGAAGCGGCTAGCGGACCGCGTTGAGCACGTCTCCCAGACGCGGGGCGATGGCCTGGGTTACGACGTTTTATCGTTCGACGTGAACGGAGCGGAACGGTTCATCGAGGTGAAGACTACCGCCTTCGGTAGAGAAGCGCCGTTCTACGTGTCGCGGAACGAGTTGCAGCTTTCCAAGGAGGCGAGGGGCCAGTTTCGGTTGTACAGACTATTCGAATTTCGCAAGCGGCCCCGCCTGTTTGAGCTTGCCGGCCCACTTGATGAACGGTGTCGACTCGACCCCGTCACGTACATGGCTTCGTTTTCACAGTGAGGCCTGGGCAGCAAGAGGGACAAGAAGATAGCGCCGCCCAAACTCGCAACTGCACGTTGCTCTGCGTGCCCGTCTTGAGGTGTCTATTAGATGTCACAGAAGATCTATCTGCTGGAGCCTGGCGGGACGCTCACGGCAGTGAAAGAAGCTGAATATCAGAGTGAAGGCCTGCTCCAGGAGCTCCTCGCGAAGTATCCGGACCTGCTCGCGGGCGATCAGATGTCGGAGCGAGATCCACGCCGCTGGCTACTGATCTCGCGGGAGTACGGTGTCCCGGGTGGCGAAGACTCGGGCAACCGATGGGCAGTGGACTATCTGTTCGTGGATCAGTACGGCACGCCCACACTGGTCGAGGTGAAGCGCAGCTCAGACACACGGCTTCGCAGGGAAGTGGTGGGTCAGCTTCGGGATTACGTCGCTCATGCGGTCGCGCGCTGGTCGGCTGTGGACATTCGGGCTGCGTTCGAGAGTCGGTGCAGCAGGGAGGGATGCGATCCCACTGAGGAGTTCCTCCGGTTCCTGGCGCGGGGCGAGGAAGACCGCGAGGGCGTCAGCAGCTTCTGGAACATGGTTGAGACGAATCTGCGTGCCGGCAAGATCCGGATGGTCTTCGTGGCGGACAGGATTCCGCAGGAACTTCAGCGCATCGTGGAGTTCCTGAACGAACAGACGGATGCGGAAGTCCTGGCGATGGATGTCCGTCAGTTTGCGGGAGACGGCCAACGGTTGCTCGTGCCGAAAGTGATCGGGCAGACGGCAGCGGCGCAGGATAAGGGTACGTTGTCCGCGGCACCTCCCAGGCCGCACCCTTGGACCGCTCAGGAACTCCTTCAGCGGATCGAGAGTGCAGGTCGTGCCGCTGATGCAGCTGTGGTACAGCAGATTCTCGATCGGGCGGACACGCAACGCCTCGAGCAGAGGGGTGGACTCGACTCGAAGGCGGCAAACCTGTATTTCTGTGTGCTGGATACGGACGGCAAGCTGCTGACACCGCTATACATTTACAATGACGCCCGAGCCAACCTCACGTTTGACTTCAAAGACATGGGTGCGTGCTTTGCGGATCAGAGCCGACGCGCGGATCTCGCTCGCCGCCTGGAGCAGGCAGCCGGCATTCCGATTGACCCGCAGAAGCAGTATCCGAGTATTCGCCTCGACAGCGTGCGGGAGTCGAAAGCGATCGAGGAATTGCTCGGCGTCCTGAGTTGGCTGGTAGGGGAGCTGCGACAGAATCGCAGTGTGGTGCCCGCATAACGACCGATATTCAGGCGGCTTCCATCGACAACAAGGGGGGATTCATGGCGCTTTGGCTCACCCGAGCCGGGAAACACGGCGAGCACGAGAACCGATTCTTCGAAGACGGCAGGATCTACCTGACGTGGCCCGGTATCGAGAATGAACCCCTCGGAGGGGCCACGAGCTTCGAACAGATGCGAGAGTTGGTAGCCCGGGTGTAGCCCGATCGGTCCGTCGCCTGGGTGAGCCAGAACACGAGCCAATTCTGGAGCTTCGTGAATCGCATGAAGCCGGGTGACCTGGTGGTCACGCCGCGGAAGGGCAAATCCGCGATCGCGATCGGGGAGATCACGGGCGCGTATACCTACGATCCCGATGGAACGGGACTGTATCGGCATTACCGCGAAGTGAAATGGTTTCGTCTGGATGTGCCGCGGGCGGCATTCGAGCAGGATCTGCTGTACTCGTTCGGTGCGTACACCACGATTTGCGAGATCAGGCGCAATGATGCCGAGCGCCGCGTTCGAGACAAGCTGCGCCAGGGCTTCCCAGCAGTGAGTGCCATGTCGGGCACCGTGAGAGACGGTGCTCTCGAGCCAGGGTTCGATTCGGACGAGGAGAGCGTAGACCTCGTACGGCTCGCTCGCGATCAGATTGCGCGCCACATCGAGATCCACTTCAAAGGGCACGGACTTGCGCGCCTCGTGGCGGCGATTCTCGAAGCGCAGGGCTACGAGACTTTCGTAAGCCCCGAGGGACCGGACAAGGGGATCGATATTCTCGCGGCACCCGGACCATTGGGTTTCGGTCGCCCACGGATCTGTGTTCAGGTCAAGTCCGGCAGCACTCCTGTCGACCGTCCGACGCTCGATCAGCTGCTTGGCGCCATGTCCAACGTGGGTGCTGACCAAGGTCTTCTGGTATCGTGGGGTGGATTCAAGTCTTCGGTCGACCGTGAGGTGGCGAATCAGTTCTTCCGGATCCGGTTGTGGGATTCGGATGCACTAGTAGAGCAACTGCTCGGCACTTACGACAGGCTTTCTGGCGAGCTCCGGGCTGAGATTCCGTTGCAGCGCGCGTGGGTCCTCGTCTCACCTGAAGACGAGTAGTGCAACTCGACGACTCCGCGCTGCGGATTTCAGGACGCAAATAGTCGCTTTTCGGTGAGCCACTTGACTGCCCGCGCGGCCCAAGCGCGCTCGTCGGCGTGCCGTGCGCTGTCACGAGCGGCGCAAAGGACGATGCCGAGGTCCTGCCAGGTTAGTAGGCGTACGGTTCTGAGATTCGGAAGCTCGTCCGGGCGATGGTCTGCAAGAGCGGCGCGAGTGGTTTCGAGGTCGGCGTACTTTCTTACCAGCTCGACTCCGAGCTTCGAGTATTTCTCGTCATGGATCAGGAGCGAGAAGTAGAGCTCCCGCACGCCGGCGTAGTGGCTCCCGACGTCTATGTTGCGAATGGCCTGATCGCGCCAGCTGCGCACCTTGGTTTCCAGTGAAACGTCGCTCCGATATTTTGCTGCGATGAACCACACCCAGTTCGGTGCCTGGATGACTACGTCGATCTCGGAGTCGCCCTCGTCGCCGTCGCTGAGCAGGCTGGGCGGCAGCGCCGCGCGGACCCAGAGCTCCAAGGTCGTATACGTGGTCGGTAGCCGGGGAAGATTCTGCAGCTCGCACAAACGCAGCAGCCACACCTCAGGATCGATCTGGCGCAGGGTGCGGAAGACGTTCCATGTCGCGGCGTATTCGCTGTTCTCACTGCATAGGTGCTGTGGCTTACGACCCCGCATGCGGGTGAACACGGGGTCGTAGCGGTCGATGATGAGGTTGTTCCGGAAGTCGGGCTCGATTCGGACTCCGGATGGCGTTACGGTGACCGATCCGTCCGACACGTGGCTCTCCCGGCGTTGTATTGGAACCGTGATTCTCGGTCACCTGCGAGCGCGATGAGCGTGAAGTCCGACACGCGTTCCGCCGCGCCGTCTCCGTAGCGTTATGTATTCGTCATTCGAGATGTGGTGGCGAGCATGGCTTCACGGCCCGCGTGGCGGGAACGTATCTCCGAATGGCTGGCGATTGCCTGCGGGGCTGCAGTGCCTATCGGTTTGCTCATCGCCCTGGGGATCTCTCTTCAGCCGCGCACATATGGCAATGCGGCGAGTACGTCCGCCGCCGCGCCGGCATTGGCCGATTCAGCCGTGAATGAGGGCGCGTGGAATGCCAGTCGGCCGGTGCCTGAAACGAGCGTTGGGTGGCAGCGATCGGAGGCGACGCACAAAGGTGTGCTGCAGATCTACGAATGCAGCGACGGCGGGCAGCGCAGATTGTCCGATCAGCCGTGCGGGGCGGACGCAACGCTGCGCAGCGTCGACCTTGCTCATCAGAACACGTACCGCGAGATGCCGGTAGTCAGCAGCCCGTACGCGTCCACTGGTGCGAGACAGCCACTGCGCGCGGGTTCCGGTTCGCGGTCGAGCGCAGGTGCGGCTGAGCCGCCGAAACCAAGGGTAAACTGCGCGTCAATCGAGCGGCAGCTCGAATGGGTCAACGCGAGGTTGCGAGCAGGCTACCACGAGCCGACCGGCAACCGACTCCGCGCAGAGCGACGTCGCCTCGGAGATCTGCTCGAGGCTCACTGCTTGAAACGCTAGTCCGCCGATCGTCCGCTTGCGGACAATCTGCCCGGGAATGCCACAGAGGTTGACGATCGGCGCCGGCGGGTACGCACACCGCGTCCCCGCGCGGCCGAGCCTGCGCCTCAACCTCGCGCGCTATCGTCAGGAACCCCCGGCCGCACCGTAGCGTTAATGGTGCTCACGGATCGGGGGAGGGCGGCACGTGGGCATCTTCGACACCATCAAGAATGCGATCTTCCGGTGCGGCGATCACGACGACGCCAATGGCGAAGGGCACGGACTGACAAACTGCGTGCAGCATCGGACCGCTGGATCAGATTCAGGGAGCATGGCACTCGCGGGTCGTCACTCCGGCTGCATCTTTGTCCAATAGCCGTGGCGCGCAATGCTCCCGCTTGGGCCAGATGGACTGGACTTTGTATCCGGGGAAGCGAGCCGATGCGTGGTGGCTGAGCGGCCCATCAAGCCCGAGGCGCTCGCCGCTCTCCGGCAAACGATGGAGCGGCACGTCGCCGACGGTTAGATGCCGGGTGCCGTCTGGCTGCTTCATCGGCTCGGTCAGCTCATGCCCGAGCAGAGAAGCGCTCCCGATGCTGCCATCTTCATTATGGAGGGCGATGCTGGCTGGGCTCTCGGCATGTCCGTTGCGATCGAACGGACGATGCCTAGGATAACACCGAGCGCTTCGGATTGGACGGCGGCTACGGGACTACCGCCTACTCGGTTCCTCAGACGGGACTCATCGGCATCTTTCCGAGCCAGCACTTGATGGACTCGCCGGAGCCTCCACGGGTCTATCTGGATTTCTGGAAGCTTGCCTACGAGGCGATCGCCTGAGTCAACCCGGCTTCCGGTTCATTCGAACTCAGAATGGGAGCTGCACCTGCTACGCCGAGTGTGCGTACGTAAGACGAGGCTTGGGAGAACCCCCGAATCGGGGGTGATCTCTACATGCGCTCGAACAGCATGACGGCGGAGAGCAGGATGTTGCCGCTCGTTGAAGACGCAGCCACGATCAGCAGCTCGCGGTCCTCGACAGGGTACAAGGTGGCGAGACCCGTGAACTCCAGACCGTTGAGGACGGCGTCGATACCCGTGCAGTTCTGATAGGTGTACTCGACGCGATAGGCGTTGTACTCGGCGTCGATGATGGAGACGGTGCCGTTCACCGTGCATCCGCTGTCCGGATCCTGCAGGAAGGCCACGCCGTCCGAGTTTATGGAAAGTACGTAGTTCGTCTCGTCCTGTCGGAAATTGCCGGCGATCGTCGCGAGGGACGAGTCTCTCTCATAGACCGGGTTGTAGGTCAGGGCGATCGTGCCCGGGATGACCATCCCCTTCTCAGTCGTGAACGCGGTGGTCCCGGTCAGTGAGGCTCTCTGCTGGATCGAGCCGGTCAGGGTTCCAGTACCGCGCGAAGAGCCGTCCTCGAACACCGTTCCAAAGGCCGTTATTCCGGTATAGGAGGCCGACGCGGTGTTGCCGGAGGTCGTGACCGTTCCGAAGTACTGGACGCCATCGTCGGCGATGAAGTGGAACTCGCCGGACTCGGTTGCCAGTCCGAGAATCAGCTTACCCGTGGAGGTCTGTCCTTCCCAGATTCCACCGGGCGAGGCATTCGTCGGCGTGCCGGGTTCTTCAGAGGAGCCTCCGTCGTCATCGCCGCTTCCACCGTCGCTGCC
>ERZ777010.1346-NODE-1346-length-16739-cov-11.530209_pt1 | contig 16739 bp, 5 predicted proteins | sample MGYA00374963_ERZ777010 | MGnify/ENA primary metagenome ERZ777010 (study PRJEB29309, sample SAMN06268256) | bioreactor metagenome | isolation source: Joint BioEnergy Institute, California, USA | place: USA:Joint BioEnergy Institute, California, USA | collected...
TCGAAGACCCCCGTGCGGCCGCGGAAGCCCGTGCCCAGACAGGCGTCGCACCCGCCGCCGCGGCACTCGGGATGGACCTTCCGGACCAGCCGCTGGGCAAGGACCGCGCTGAGCGAACTGGAGACGAGGAACGGTTCGACGCCCAGATCCAGCAGCCGGGCGACGGCGCTGGCCGCGTCGTTGGTGTGCAGCGTGGAGAGGACCAGGTGCCCGGTCAGCGACGCCTGCACGGCGATCCGGGCCGTCTCCTCGTCGCGGATCTCCCCCACCATGATCACGTCGGGGTCCTGGCGGAGGATGTGCCGCAGCCCCGCGGCGAAGGTGACGCCCTTCTTCGGGTCCACCTGCGTCTGGCTCACCGCCAGGCCCGCTCCCCCCGCGCCGGAGAGGTCGTACTCCACCGGGTCCTCGACGGTCATCATGTTCAGTTCGCAGCCGCGCACCGAGCCCCCGGCGTTGGTCTGGCTCACCCACGCGAGCGTGGCGTAGAGGGTGGTGGTCTTTCCGCTGCCGGTCGGGCCGGTGCTGAGCACGATGCCGCTGGTCTTGCTCACCTGCGCCAGGTAGCGCCGCTCGACGGCGGCGGGCATGCCCAGGCCGGCGAAGCTGGTCAGGTGCGGCGAGCGCGAGGGATCGAGAAGCCGCAGCACCACGCGTTCGCCGTAGGTGCTCGGCAGCACGCTGATGCGCAGGTCCACGCGCCGGCCGCTGTGGCCGCCGGCGCTGCCGCCGACGGTGACCGTCGCCCGTCCATCCTGGGCGGCGCGGTGCTCGGCGACGTCCAGCCGTCCCATCACCTTGATCCGGCTGACGACGCCGGAGGCCAGGCTCGCCGGGAGTTCCCGCGCCGTGTGCAGCGCGCCGTCGAGTCGGTAGCGGACCAGGGTGCGGTCCCGCAGCGGCTGGATGTGCACGTCGCTGGCCCCACGCAGCAGGGCCTCGAAGAGGATCAGGTCCACCAGCCGCACCGCCGGGGCTTTGCCCTGCGTACGCAGCAGGTCCTGCTCCGCCTCCCTGACCGCGTCCTGAAGATCACGCTCCACGTCCCCCGAGCCCTCGACGACCACCGACGGGACCTCGCCGGCGCCGGCCGTGCCTGCTTGTTCGCGAGCCTCCAGATAGACCCGGTCGATCGCCGCGGCGACGACCTCGGCCTCCTCGACTCGCGTCCGAACGGGCCGACCGAGCCGCACGCCGACGTTGAAGACCGCCTCCGGGCGCGTGCCGGCGGCGACCACCAGCGACTCGTGCCCATCCTCGCACCCCTCAGAGAGGAGCAGGTGGCGCCGTGCGAAGTCGTGATCGATGAGCGTCAGGAACTCCGCGCTGGGGCGCGACGATGGCGCATGCCCCGCCTGCGACGCCGCGTCGCCGTTCGCCGCGACCGCGACCGCGACCTCGACCGGCTCCGCCACGGCCAGACCAGCGCCAGCGGAACTCCCCGTCATCGGACCACCCTCGGCCGGCTGACCGGCCAGCCGTCGTCCACCCCGGCCACGCCCAGGTCCCCCGCCGAGAGGTGCCGCAGATCCTCGAACCCGCCGTGCCGCAGGATGTTGGCCCGGATGAAGACGAAGAAGCGGTCGCGCCCGTAGTTCCGCGTGCGGTTCCTGAACAGCTCGCCCACCAGCGGGATGCCGCCGATGAGCGGCACCCGGCTCTCGGTGTCCGTTTCGGTCAGCAGTTCCAGTCCGCCGACGACGACGGTGTGCCCGTCGGGGATCGTCACCTGGCTCTGCACGCTGTTGGTCTGCTTCGGAGGGGGAAGTCCGTCCCCGACGCTCGCCCCAACGAACGAACTCAGTTGCACGCTGAAGTCCAGCAGCAGGTGGTCCCCCGCCGCGATCTGCGGCCGCACCGTGGCGATCGTGCCCGCGTCGAGCGTGCCGCCGAAGCTGGTCGTCGTCGTCGCCGTCCCCGTGCTCAGGCTGGCGAAGGGCTGCTGCAGCACGCTGGTGAAGGTCCCCTGCTGGTTGTTGCCCACGAGCACCTTGGGCATGCTCATGGAGCGGCCGTTGTTGAGGGTCTCCAGGGCGCGGACCACGATGGAGAAGTCCCCGGGGCTCAGCACCAGGCCGGTGAAGCCCGCGCCGGCGCCGAAGCCCGGCACCCCGTCGGCCGTTCGCGAAGCCAGGCCGAAGAGCGAGGCCAGCGTCGCGCGGGTGTCCCCGGCAAGGTTGAGCTCCTTCTGCAACTCCACCCCCAGCGCCAGGCTCTGCGCCTCCGAGAGGCTCACCAGCAGCACCTCGAGCATCACCTGCGGCTGGCGGACGTCCAGTTGCTTGATCAGCGCCTCCAACTGCGCCAGTTGCCGCGCCTCGCCGATGGCCACGATGGTGCTGGTGGCCTCGTCGGCGGTCAGGATGAGGTCCGGCGCGGCCCCGCCGCGCGGGATGACGGCCGATGGCGAAGAAGCACGCGCCAGCAGCGGGTAGGTGTCGCCCGAGGCCGCCGGCGACGGCTGGCCCGATGTGGAGACCGGCGGGCCGCCGCGGGGGTCGAGCGGGCGGTCCGTGCGACCGATGTCCGGCGCGGTCAGCGTGGGCGAGGCCGGCAGCAGCCCCCCCTCGGACGCGGCGGCCGCATCGAGCACGCCCGCCCCGAGCATCCCCTGCAGCACCGTCAGCAACTCGATGACGCTGCGGTTGCGGATGACGAACGCCCGCACCGGCCGGCGGGTTTCCGGGGCCGCGCTCTCCAGTCTGGTCAGCAGCGCCAGGATCTCCTCGTGCTGGGCCGCGGTCGCGGTGATGATCAGCGTCCCCGTCAGGTCGTCCTGCACGATCCGGAAGCGGTCGTCGGCGCTTCCGGCGGCCCCAACGCCGGGGCGGACGGTCTGCTCGATCAGCCCCGCCACTTCGGAGGGGGCAAAGGCCCGCGGCGTGTAACTCCGCGTCACCACCTCCTCGCGCCGGTCAAGCTGCGCCAGCAGCGACCGCCACGCGGCCGCCGATTCCGCCGGGGCCACCAGCAGCACCGCCGAGCCCCCCGGGGCCGGGGTCACCTCCCCGGGGAGCCTCTGGCCTGAGACCTGCTCGCGTTTGGCCGCCAGACTCATCGCCGCCGCGGCCAGCGCGGTCGGCGAGAGGTGCCGCGCCGGCACCTCCTCGATCACCGGCGCCGCCGCGGGCGCGTCCAGCATCTCAAGCACCCGCTGGGCCTCCTCCAGCCGCGGCGCGAGGTCCGCCAGCAGGATCAGCCCGCTGCTTCCCAGTTCGGTCGCCACCGAGCCGGACTTGGACAGCACCGGCCGCACCGCCTCGAGCAGGTCCTTCGCCGGCCGGTGCCGAGCCCGGAGCACCAGCGTGGCGTATCCCGGTGGCGGGCCCTGCTCCGCCAGCGCCTCGTCATCCCGCGCACCACCAGCGCCCTCGACGCCGAACCTCGCCAGCCCGGGGGCGTCCGCCAGCCGCACCACGCTGTAGGTGACGGCGCCGCCCTCGTGCATCCGCACGGTCGTAAACCCCTGGCTGGCCAGCACCCGGTTGGTCAGCGCCCACAGCTCATCATCGCTGATCCCGGCCCCCAGCCGCAGCGTGACGCTCCCCCGCAGCGAGGCCGCGTCGTACTGGATGTTCAGTCCCAGTCGCTGGGCCGACAGGTCCACAAGGCGCGGAAGGTCGATCTGGCCGGCGAGGGTAAGTTGCGACTTACCCGCTATCGGAAGGGGCGGCACGCCCTGTCCGAGCGACAAAGCCGGACAGAATGCAGCGACTCCGCTGAGGACTACGACCAGCGTTGGCATGGGGTGCAATGTCCTCCGTGGATGGATGTGCATTCCCCATTGTGCCGCGTTGTCGGATACACGCCAAGTCGGTCGTGTAGGCATGGGCTTGGTTTGGTCCTGCATGGGTCCTCCACGATCCTGTGGAGATGGCGAGGCGGACACCTCGCGGGGCGTTTAGGTGCGGATACTTCGGTGGGCACACTGTGCCCAAGCGGCGCCAGGTCCACAGTCGCATCACCTCTCTGCTGAACAATCCCCGGTCCCGAGCGGGCTTGCACGCACATGCGTATGGCGTGGCAAAGGCTGCCCGTCCCAGTTAACCGCTCCACACATCAGTGCGCTGTGGATAACTCAGAATGGCTTGCAACGTCATCCGGCTGCCGATAGCCTCGCACCGACAGTGAGCTTCCAGCTCGGAATGCCCGCCGGGCCAGCGTGAGCTGCAAACGCCAGACCTCCCGATGGTCCGACGTGAACTTTTGCTGGCTAGTGGTGCCCTCGGCCACTCGGTGGTGCTCCGCCGCGCACGTAAAGCGTTGCAACCTGACACCCTCCGATCCACAGCGGACCAGGCCAGCGATCGGCAGAAGCACAGTCACGCATGGCTGCCGCGACTACCGCGATTTGATGAATCGAGTGCGAGCCGCAGAGCGGCCACTAATGATGCCACCCACGAACTGAGAGCCACAACTACTTCAAGAGTGCAGAACCTGACCAGGTGATCGGTTTCCTCGTACGATTGGGCCGGAGCAGTAGTACGGAGTCGTCTCATGCAGTGGAATTGCCGAAAGCGTCAAAGTCCTAAGGGCATTCGGGGCGGCTGCCGAGTGAGTCTCCACGGCAAGGTCTGCATGATCGTCGTCGTGTGCATCGCAGCGATTGTCACGGGAATCGGTACTGCGATGGCTGATCCTCCCGGTCCCACCTGCGAAGGCTCCGCCTCATCGTTCACGCTCGTGCCGCCGCCCGCACCAGGGTCGACGGGCGATCCGTGCGAGGCATCTTGGTCGGTAGACAGTATCAATGGTCATTTTGTGTGGACTGAGACGGCCGCAACACCGGGGCGAAGGCCTGCGTGCTGGCGAGCGATGGTCGCTAGCGACTCTGAGGAGATCTACTCTCCGGTGGCGCTGCCGGGTCCGCCCCTGGATGCCGATACCCCGATCGGGGGCGGGATCAACCTGAATCTCCTCGCCTTCCCTTCGCTTGGGGACTTCCTGCCGCCAGCACGGACCATTGGGGAGGACAGCGTGTGTCTTCTGCCGCCGGGGGCATCCGGACTGCCGACGGGCTGGCAGGGCATCGAGCGACCCGTTCTCGATGGCAAAGTGGACCTGATCACTGGGATGCCGCTTGCCCGTGCCACAGACCTGGAACTCGCCTTCGGCGGCGCCACATTCCGCCTGACCCGCACGCGGTCTGGGGACCACCCCTGGCAGCGGCTCGGTATTCCGGGGACTTCGTCTGCATACCAGCCATTTGGTCGCGGCAAGTGGTGGGACTGGCTGGGATCCGGGTGGATGGTCGGGGAGAACCCGATACTGCTCATCGACTCCGCGCTCCCAGACCTCGTCGGCAACAATCCGAGGACCACCTGGCTCGTTCTGGACGCCCACCGCTCGATCCCGTTCCAGCTTATCGAGAGCACTGGTCAATACGAGGCACCACCACGCTTCCGCGCCAGGCTGGAACACAACGGTAGTGGGTGGGGACCACAGCAGGTGCCCAATCCCGCCAACCCAAGCGAGCCGCTCGTTCGACGAGGCTGGACGGTCCAGCCCACAGAGTACCGGGTGTCGTTGTACGATGGCCAGCTCACGTATGTGTTCGTGGCAGTCCGGGACGATGTGCCGCCGAATCGCCCCGCCGTCAACTACCTGTCGAATCCATTTGATCCCACTCTTGTGGGTCTGGATCACTTGACCTCCTACCATGACCGGCCGTACCTGTTCGACCAGTTCCCGTCTGAGACCTGGCACTTCGAGAATCATTACTCGTACTCTCCTGCGGCGAATCCAGGGTTCGGCATCCCCCATTATGGGCTGTGCACCCGTATCGTGGACCGGTACGGCCATACTGTTGAGATTGAGTACTGCCAGCCGAAGAGATGGGCCGTTGACGATCCTGCGACCGAAGACTGCGTCGAGTGCGCATCGAATTGTTTAGCCCGTGGCCAGATCAGCCATATCAAGCTGCGTCGCCCAGACGGAGATGTGCTCTGGACGCTGGTCTACGCCCACGCATACCTCCCTGCAACTACGTCCTTCGATCCACCTGATTACCATCCAGGCCATCCCTCCAACATTCCGCTACGAGATCTCGAGGCCGAGGTCGTTATTGACCGTATCTATGTGTATGAAGGAGAGATTGCCGACGCGGTCCTTGACGGAGCCTGTCTAACAAGCGTGTGGCATGGCCCCGAGTGCTACCATGGCGAACTCGACCCACTCACGGAGTTCAACTCATCGGGCGGCAATCTGCCGCTGAACTGGCTGCACCAGATACGCTATCACTACAGCTATAGCTTCGATAACGACCGGCCGGTCCGGCCGGCGCTGATGCTCAAGTCCACGGTGCGAACGCGAAGCGAGTCTGAGGTCGGCGCGGTGGAAACGGTCCGTCGCAAGGTCTACCGGTACCGGTTGCAGCACGGTGAGGGCGCGTTCGGCGGTGGGCCGATTAACTTCTTGGAACTGGTCTTTGAAGATCACGACATCGCCCGGATCCTCTCCTCCGCCGAGGCGCTTGGCCTGCCTCAACCGGGTTCATGGACAGTGGACAATATCGTGTTCTTCACCGCCCCCGAGGGCGGGGGATGGTTCGACGAAGAAATCTTGCGACGAAACGCCACCATCCGCCTTGAGCCGGCAGTTCTGTTCTGGCCTCAGTACGACAATCCGTACGCCCCGCCCGACGCGAGTGTTGTGACACCCGTCTTCCAGGGCCGCCCGTACGTGAGCGGCGTGTCGCTAGACCGCCTCACGAACGCTGGGTCTCTTACTCAGGTCGGAGCGGTGAGCTTCCGCGATGCGGATGGGAGGGAGCGGCACTATAGGTTAAACTATCTGGCGGTGTTGCCAATCGGCGAGACTCCTCCCTACGGAGAGTTCCACCGCGACGCGCTAGATATTTACGACAGCCAGCGAGATTTCCGGCCGACACGGAGTGTCTTCGCCCATCCGTATCAGTGGCAATCGTGCAGAACGTCTCTGCTCGACCAGGGGTATTGGCCCCTTTCGGGCCCTATCGGTAGGAACCTGGCAGAGACTCGGTTCATTGCGATGATCGACGAGTTCAGCGAGGGCGATGCGCTCCGCAGCACGGGCGTCTACAGCAGCTCGTACTACTCTGCCTCCAATGGCGTGAAGGCTGGGCAAGTGAGCCGGCGGGTCGTCCAGATGAATCCAGCAGGATTCACGCTAGTCGATCGCCTCTGGCAGTTCGTCGGAAACGACGCTGTGGTCGGCGGCGGAGGGCTGGCGGAGGAATACGTGTACATGCGCGCGGAGGACTACTTCGCTAGCGTCGGGAGTCCGCTGCCGCCTCCACCGGCTCCCCCAGGGCCACCGCCCCCGCCGCCCGAGGAACCCGCAGCGCCCGCGGTGGACCGCTACACATCCATACGAGGCGAGTTGTTGCTGGTGGAGCACCGGTCGATCGGCTGGTCTGCTGCAGATAATGCACTGAACGGGGCTGGCGAGGGGCTGATTCGGTTCTTTGATTTTAAGCTCGAACTCGATCCTGACCCCGAGGTGCCGGCTCGCACTCAGATGGTTGCGGAAGGGGTGAAGAAGGGCACATCGGGGGCGAAGCTCTACACACGCCAGCGGCTGACTGACGAGTCGGATCCAAATGTTGCTGTGGATTGCAACATCGAGTTCGTCAATCCGCAGTGGCAAGCACTGACGACCTTTCCACAGTTGACGCTGCCAAATCCCCAAGACCTGATTCCGTGGCAGGCCACATATAGCGTCACCTTCCGCTTGGACGATCCGCTCACACCACCTCTTGAGCGGAGGGTCATCAGCCGTATGACAGTAGGCCCGCCCCGGAAGGTTCGGCCCGACTCGGGCTGGTACTTCCCGGTTGAGCGTGAGTTCTACGATGAGTTCGGTAACCCCACGTGGTCGGCCACCGGGTTGGTGCTGAACCCGTTCGATCCCTATGGTCAGGGCGGGCACGTGCCGCACGAATCACTGACCTTTACTTATTACGTGAGGGACTACGAGGGGCGAGCCGTTGCGACGGTAGTCGATGCAGCGCCGGGCAACTATCTGGGTCCGGAGTGGGAGTCGTCCCTCCAGCCGGTGACCGTAACCGCGTTCCCCGGGAGCGGGTGGCAACGCATCCCCGATGCTTCGGCCCAGTCGCACCCTGTCTTCATCACCCAGTTCCGCTACAACGCGTGGGGTCTGTCCGACACATTCTTGCCCAACGGCCGGCGCTGGGCCCGGCGGATCGTCATGATTGACCCGCCAGGAGCGGGTCCAGGACCTGTGTCCGACGACCAGAAAGTTGCCAGGGAGTACATATTCAACGATCTGGTGTTCGTAGACGAGGAGTTCCGTGCGCTGTCGCCAGGGGAGGTGAAGACCTATGCCGGAAGACAGCCCGTCGGGTCACCGATGACCAATGAAAAGGTTGTGTTTGACACCTTTGCAAATCTGGACTTCAGCGACGAAGGGACTGCGCCGGCGTACGAGGTGGATTGGACGGTGCGCATTGCGGTGGACGCGAACGGCCGCCCGACGACGGCCGAGCTGCTCGAACGGGACCCAACAGGAGCCCTGCTTCCCGTCGGGTCTCAGGAGATCAATGATCTCGGCGAGGTCTATCGGGAGCGGGAGATCGATGGAACTATCACCCGGCGGACGCGCAATCCGACCGGACACACGCTCCGCACGTACAGAGGGACGATCGACACCGGGTGGCAAGACCAGCAGTCCGGCCCTACCAATAACATGGTCTTGGTAGAGCGGGTCGAGTACGGCGGTGATCCGTCCAACGCCTGGCTCCCGAAGGTCGTGCGGTCGTATCGGAGCAATCCGTCCTGGGCGATGCAGTATTACGACGCACCGCCCTCGCCGGACCCCGACGGTATCGCCACGGTCATGGGTTACGACTGGCGGATGCGGCCGGTAAGGACGGATTCCTACGCCAAGGGTGATCCCTTCGACTCGAGCCCGCCTGCCCGGCTCTCGACAACTCTGACGTTCCTCGATCATGCCGACCGGCCCGTCCTCATTGCGACCTACGGCGCCGGCGCGCCCGCCAGCTTCCCAGCGGGGATCGAGCCGACGACGCTCGAGCCGGAGGATCCACTCCCGACGGCAAGAGATCTCTTTGACGCTATCCCGAGGCCGGTCTCGCTCGTGGAGATGAAGTACGGCCCCGACGGCACCCTGATCGAGCGTCGCACGTACGACATGGCCTGGATTCCTCCGGTCGGAGACCCTGTGGCTCAGCCCGACTACCTCGCGGAGATCCAGTACAGCGGCCACGGCGGCAAGGAGATCTACTCGCAGCGACCCGGTCAGCCGCTGCGGATCACCCGGCTCGACAGCCTCGGCCGGGTGATGGAGTCCGCCTCCATCCTCCCGGATGCGACCGGCGAGTACGAGCTCACGCGGACCGACTACATCTACGACGCCGACGGCAACGTCGTCGAGACCCTGAGCTGGGAGCGGGTGCTCCACGACAGCGTCGAGCGGCTCTCGACCGCCAACGCCGTCCGCTCCAGGACCGTCAACTGGTACGACGTCCAGAAACGCCTCATCGCCACGGCGGAGCTCGGGACCGAGCTCGCCGACGGCTACGTGGCGGGAGCAGCTGCCGACCCGTTCACGCGCGGCGCCGCGCCGACATGGACCGAGGGCGGCGGCGGGGAGATCGTCATCGTCTGGCCCGGCGGATCCGCTCCGCCAGAGGGATCGCCTGTTCGGATCTACGAGTACGACGGCCGCGGCAACCAGGTCCGGACCATCGAGCCCACCGGCGGGCCCGGGAAGTACCTCGCCACCGAGTTCGAGTACACCCCGACGGGCCGGTTGACCAAGAAGACGGAGAACTCGGAGGACGCCAATCCCAACCTCCACAAGAGCACCCTCTACAGCCACCAGTACGGGCGGCTGATCTCGATCGAGGCCGCCAGCACCAAGGTGCCGCTGGCGGGCAAGCCGCAGGAGACCAAGGTCGTCTACGGCGCCGAGATCGTTGACGCGGGCTTCAGCGTCGTGTCGCTGAACAACGGGCTCGTCGGCAAGGTCCGCTTCCCGGACGAGACGACGGGCGAGCCCTCCGCGGCGGACGACGTCATGTCCATCCGCTACAACTTCGCCGGCCAGGTCGCCGAGCGCACCGACGCCAGGGGGGTGACGTTCCGCTACGAGTACGACGCGCTCGGCCGCCTCTCGTCGGTTGAGGTCGGGCACTACTCCGGCGGAAGCTTCCTGCCCATCTACCCGCCCTCGATGAAGCCCGCAAGCGGCGCTCCCGTGGACCGCATCGGCTTCGTCCAGTACGCCTACACCAGCGCCGGCCATCTCTACACCGTGACGACCTACGGCAAGCGCGGCGACGGCGTCATCATCACCCTCAACCGTTTCGACACCGACGCCCGCGGGAACCTCTACCGCGAGTGGCAGTCCTACGGCGAGACGGTCAGCGCCTACACGCCCAAGATCGTGTACAACTGGGCCTACGAGCCCACGGGCGCCTCGCCCGAACAGCCCGGGCACCTGCGGCTGGCCTCCATGATTTACCCGGCCCACTCGGGCGCCGCCTCCCGCACCGTGTCGATGTCCTACGGGACAACCGGATCGGCCGACGAGCGGCTCTCTCGCCTGGCGGCGATCACGACCAACCTGGGCGTCGCGCCCACGATCGCCCAGTTCAGCTACGTCGGAACCAGCCGCCGGGAGAGCCTCTGGCTCGCCGGTGGAGGCAGCACCGGCATCTACCAGAGCCTGCGTCTGGGAAACGAGGTGGGCCTGCTGGCCCTGGACACCTTCGGCCGCCTGCGGGACCTGCACTACCGCGACGGCAGCGGCGGCACGCTCTACCGCGCCGAGTACGGCTACGACCACGCGGGCAACCGGCTGCGGGCGCTGCTGACGATGGCGAGCGTCAATGGCAGCTCCCGCTCCAACACCGACTCGCAGCTGAACACCTACGACAACCTCGGCCGGCTCATCGGCACCGATGTGGGCGCCCTGGTGCAGGACCCGTATTCGCACGAGTGGAGCATCGACCCCAACGCCCGCAAGCGGACCGACTCCTGGCGTCTGGACCTGCTGGGCAACTGGGTCGGCGGTGCCGCGGCGGGGATCACCGGCCCGCCGGCTCCGCTGCCCGACGCGGGGCGTCTGACGGTGCTACCCGGCGGGGCCGCCTCCGGCATCACGCACGCGGTCAACGCCACCAACGAGATCACCGGCATCACGCTCGACACCATCAACGGCGCCGGCGGCACGCCCGGCCAGCAGCAGGTCGAGACCCGCTACGACGCGGCGGGGAACCTGATCTTCGACGGCGAGTACTTCTACCAGTACGACGCCTGGAACAGGCTGGTGCAGGTCAACGAGGCCAGCCTGAATGGCAGCGGCGAGATCGTCGCCGGGGCGCTGCTCAAGCACCACACCTACGACGGGCTGGGGCGGCTGGCCCGCACCCAGAGCCCCTGGCCGGACCCGCAGACGGCCGCCGGCGGCGAGGTGCGCTCCGAGCGGTTCTACTACGACGGGATCCGGCGGATCCAGGAGGTGGTCTCCGACCCGGTGAAGGTGCTGAACCTGGCCCTGGGCTCGGAGGACCCGCAGCTCCAACTGTTGGCCATGCAGAGCGTGGAGCCCGGGGCGGACATGGACGGGGACGCGGCGCCGATGGCCCTGGAGACCGGGCAGCTCGAGGGGATGGGCGGGGACCCGCCCATCGGCGGCCCGCCCACGGTCACGCGCATGAGCCGCGAGTACATCTGGGGCCCGGGTGACAACGGGATCGACGAGCTGCTGGTGCAGTTCGACCCGCAGCGGCTGCCGACCTGGCCGCTGCAGGACGCGGGCGGGGACATCGTGGCCCTGTGCAGCGCGGGGGGCGGGAGCGGCACGGCGGCGGTGCTGGGGCAGTGGACCTACGACGCCTACGGGGCGGTGCTCACGGCCGACCAGATCTACGCCTTCCCGCACCTGCACCTGGGCCACAAGGCGATGTTCCTGGACCGCCTAGACGCGGGGGTGCTGGCCAGCGGGGTTGAGTCCCAGCGGCTGGTGCCCTATGCCCACGCGGTGTACCAGTACCGCAACCGGGCCTACAGCCCGGCGCTGGGGCGGTTCTTCCAGCGCGACCCCAACGCCACGGCGGCGGTGCTGCTGGAGAGCTCGAGCTACCACGGCCGGGGGATGGGGGCGCTGGTCGCGGCCTTCGACCTCATGGAGATGTACGGGGACGGGGCCAACCTGTACCAATACCTCGGGTCTAACCCTTGGCAGCGGCGCGACCCGCTGGGGCTGAGCTGGGACCCGTTCAGCGTGGTGGAGGACTACCTGACGGAGTTCACGGGCAACGCCGCGGCGATGCTCAGCTCGCTGGGGCAGAACCTCACAGCGGTCGCGATCGTGGGGGCGAACATCGCCAGCATGCTGCCGTTCCCCTTCGCGGGCAACCTCGGGGACCTCGCGCTGTACGCGCTGGGCGAGCAGTCCGAGGCGTCCCTGGCCGCGGCGATGGCGATCGGGATCATCCCGGGCGGGAAGCTGGCCTCGAAGTTCGCCAGCAGCGGGATCGGTCGGTTCATCGGCCGGGTGGGGGCTTCGGCCTGGGGCGCGGCCAAGCACTACGCCGGCAAGGCGGGCACCTGGTTGGCGCGGCGCATCTACCGTGACGGTGGCCCGGGGTTCTCGCTCCTGGACGACGCCGCGGAGTTCCTGCGCAAGGGCTGTGGGTGCTTCGAGGCAGGAACGCAGGTCTGGACCGAGCGAGGGCTTGTCCCGATCGAGGAGGTCCGTGACGGCGACCTGGTTTGGGCGCAGAACGAGCTGACCGGCGAGCGGGAGCTGCGACAAGTGGTTGGGGTCTTCGCACGCCCCGGCGCCCCGATCGTCGAGGTGCTGGTGGCCTCCGCCGATGGCCGGACCCAGACGCTGCGCACCACCGAAGAGCACCCCTTCTGGACGCCCGACCTGGGCTGGGCGGTGGCCCAGGGCCTGCGGCCGGGGGCGGCGCTCCGCACGGAGGCGGGAGAGGCTGTCGTCGTGGGCGTACGCTTCACCACCGAGCGGCGCACCGTCTACAACTTCGAGGTCGAAGGTCTCCATTCGTACCTCGTCGGCGAAGATGGCGTGCTCGTGCACAACGGAAAGCCGGACTGCTTCCACGATCTCCCAGAGTTCTTTACACGGAACTTCACAAACCCGGGCAAGATCGAGTACCACTGGAATAAGCACGCGAAGAAATACGGCAAGAGCCTCGAAGAGTACATGAATGATGCGCTCTCGTTCTTTGCTGAGAACAAACATAAAGGTGAGTGGATACCCACCGAGGTTGGGCAAGGGCTTCGGATCAGAAACCCAGGGCATCCAGGGGGTATCTTCTCCGCTGATGGCAGGATCATCACGTTCTGGTACGAGTGAACAGCGGTTCCGGTGGAGGTTGAGCATGGGTATCATCGAGGCCGAACGACTCCAGCAGCAGATCGACTCCATTGTTCTTGCCGCCCAAGGTGCTCCGCGGATCGTTCTCGAGCATGGCTCTGAATGTACCAACTTGGCCGCGAATGTTGCCTTGCGTGTGTTCGAAGGAACGGCCGTTGAGTACCGGCAGTTCACAATCGTGACAGCACGATGGGTTCATGACCTCTTGAATGACCAGGAAAAGATGCCTGACTGGCTCGCCGAGGCACAGGGCATCTACTGCACCGGCGGCCCGCTCATTATCGTTCGGGAGATCAATGCGGACGTCATTGTCCGCGCTGTTCGTCGCTATCGTCTTATGGAAACGGGATCTTGATGAGGTAGCCGAATCCTTACTTGCCCGAGGGCGAGGGTGGGACGCCGGCCGACGCCCTCGCCCCGGGGGACGTGCTGAGGACGCGGACGGAGACGGCGGTCGTCGCGGCCGTGCACCTGCCGAGCGGGCGGACGACGGTGTACAATCTCTCGGTCGAGGGCAGCCCCAACTACTTCGTCGGGACCGACGGGGTGTGGGTCCACAACTGTGTTAGGTGGAACATCGGCGATAAAATCGCGGCGCAGATGGGGACGCGGGGTTGGACTCCGCAGATGATCGACGAGGCGATTGCAGGACAAAATACAGTCAGAGCGGTCAATAGAGCTAATAACAATCCGGCAACTCGATACATCCATCCTACAACTGGACAGTCAGTTGTCATCGATGACGTGACCAATGATGTTATCCATGTGGGCGGACCTGGCTTCAGGTATGGTCCAGACTCAGGAGATCTTCCATGAGTCCGCCAGTCGACTGGCCCCAAAGATTGCTTCCCTCATCGCTGCTGCACCGCGCGTTCCGCTATGGAAATGAGTACGCATGGAATCGGCGCGACGCTGTCTCCGTGGTCGCTACTCTTGTAACCAACGGGATTGACGTGATTGGCGTTGATGTGTGGTTCAAACTAGGAAACAAGCCTCTTGTACCTAGTCCTGGGATATATCACTGGGAAAGAGAACGCTCTATCGCGACGGATGTCTCCGCGTTGAATAACGATGCAAGGCGATTTATAGAAAGCGTCGCCATAGATTCGTCCGATTATCCATCCGATGCTGAAGGCCCGTATTTTAGTATAACAGTTGCACCGTGATCGTTGTTTGATAACACCACATTGATCCGACTGTTGGATACGAGCAGTTGGCAGCAAGATCGCGGCTCCATGTGCGAGCAACTCACACTGTTACCGGGACGGTGAACGGTTGGCGACTACTCATGACTCGTGGGGCTACCATGGCGCTGCTCGCCCTTGTCGCCGCTACGCATACGGCGGCGCTGCCGTCGTTCGATGCCCGCGGCACGCTCTACCGCGCCGAGTACGGCTACGACCACGCGGGCAACCGGCTGCGGGCGCTGCTGACGATGGCGAGCGTCAATGGCAGCTCCCGCTCCAACACCGACTCGCAGCTGAACACCTACGACAACCTCGGCCGGCTCATCGGCACCGATGTGGGCGCCCTGGTGCAGGACCCGTATTCGCACGAGTGGAGCATCGACCCCAACGCCCGCAAGCGGACCGACTCCTGGCGTCTGGACCTGCTGGGCAACTGGGTCGGCGGTGCCGCGGCGGGGATCACCGGCCCGCCGGCTCCGCTGCCCGACGCGGGGCGTCTGACGGTGCTACCCGGCGGGGCCGCCTCCGGCATCACGCACGCGGTCAACGCCACCAACGAGATCACCGGCATCACGCTCGACACCATCAACGGCGCCGGCGGCACGCCCGGCCAGCAGCAGGTCGAGACCCGCTACGACGCGGCGGGGAACCTGATCTTCGACGGCGAGTACTTCTACCAGTACGACGCCTGGAACAGGCTGGTGCAGGTCAACGAGGCCAGCCTGAATGGCAGCGGCGAGATCGTCGCCGGGGCGCTGCTCAAGCACCACACCTACGACGGGCTGGGGCGGCTGGCCCGCACCCAGAGCCCCTGGCCGGACCCGCAGACGGCCGCCGGCGGCGAGGTGCGCTCCGAGCGGTTCTACTACGACGGGATCCGGCGGATCCAGGAGGTGGTCTCCGACCCGGTGAAGGTGCTGAACCTGGCCCTGGGCTCGGAGGACCCGCAGCTCCAACTGTTGGCCATGCAGAGCGTGGAGCCCGGGGCGGACATGGACGGGGACGCGGCGCCGATGGCCCTGGAGACCGGGCAGCTCGAGGGGATGGGCGGGGACCCGCCCATCGGCGGCCCGCCCACGGTCACGCGCATGAGCCGCGAGTACATCTGGGGCCCGGGTGACAACGGGATCGACGAGCTGCTGGTGCAGTTCGACCCGCAGCGGCTGCCGACCTGGCCGCTGCAGGACGCGGGCGGGGACATCGTGGCCCTGTGCAGCGCGGGGGGCGGGAGCGGCACGGCGGCGGTGCTGGGGCAGTGGACCTACGACGCCTACGGGGCGGTGCTCACGGCCGACCAGATCTACGCCTTCCCGCACCTGCACCTGGGCCACAAGGCGATGTTCCTGGACCGCCTAGACGCGGGGGTGCTGGCCAGCGGGGTTGAGGTCCTGCACGCTCTCCCCCTATCCCCGCTCGGGTGCCCATGCACCCATCGAGTGGTTCCAAGAGGACCCGGGGGTTCTTGCCGCCGTGCGTCAGGTTTTCCCGGCTGTTTCCATCGAGGAGTACGATAATGCCGAGTCTAATGATCAGATCGTGATTGTGTATGAGGGCAGAATTGGTTCGGACCTGCCGAGTGCCATGATTGCTGTGAGCGTGCTCGGCCGCTTCTGCGGGCCTCCTGTCGTGATGGTGGCGTGGGGATCGGAGCGACCAGACCGAGATCTCGAATGCGATGATTTGCTCTTGCACTATTTGCAACTGGCCGAGAAGTCGCGATGTCGCTGCTCGGTCTTGGCGGGTGAGCAGTCTATAGTGCGGATTGGCAATGAGTTATTTTTTCCGACCACATCGTACGCCTGTGCAGTCACATGTCGCGGCGTGCATGCGCGAGACACGGACCCGAACTATGAGTCGGTTGTCGAGATGATCCGGCGTTCGATCAGGACCATCGGCGGGCTCCCGTGCAGGGTCGATTAACAAGGTCTGTTGCGTCCGATGCAAAGACTCCGTCCGAGCATTCGGGCCCAGAGTTCAGGGGCAACCGGTGTCACGCGGCCTTTCGGTCGTCGTGCTTGCAGACTCTGCCGTGCCACTGGTGGCAGAGGACGTCGGGTCGCGAGGAGGTGGCCGAGAGCGAGGGACCGGCGGAGCTACGCCTCTACCCCGGTCCGTAGCTCCCACCCCCCCCTCCCTTCCAATAGTGGCAGAGAATGGCAGCCAGTGGCAGTGTTCCGG
>ERZ777010.1371-NODE-1371-length-16513-cov-5.472840_pt1 | contig 16513 bp, 16 predicted proteins | sample MGYA00374963_ERZ777010 | MGnify/ENA primary metagenome ERZ777010 (study PRJEB29309, sample SAMN06268256) | bioreactor metagenome | isolation source: Joint BioEnergy Institute, California, USA | place: USA:Joint BioEnergy Institute, California, USA | collected...
GCTCGGCGATCCGCTCGGCGACCGGCCGGCCAAGCCGCTGCGGCCGCCGTACGGGGCCGGGCCGGAGCCCATGCCGTGGGCGGACCGCCCGCCGGTGCCGGACGCCCCCGCGCCCGAGCCCGCCCCGGCGCCCGCCGGGGCCGACCCGCTGCCGAAGCGGGTGCGCGGGGCGAGCGTGTCCGGCGAGCCGCGGCTCGACCTCGTCTCCTCGCCGTCGCGCCCGGTGGTCCGGGACGGCGGCGACGGCGGCGCGGGGCTGAAGGACGTCGCGCTCACCCGGCGCTGCTTCAGGCAGCCGGACGGGCGCTGGTGGTTCCGCATCGACGTCTCCGAGGACCACCTCGCGGGCGGGCCGTGCGCGATCCCCAGCGGGTTCGCCGCCTACCTCGGCATGCAGCCCGGCGAGAGCCGTACCGTGCGATGCGCCACCGGTGAGCTCACGCTGAGCTGGCAGGCGCGCCCGGCGCTGGAGACGATCCGCCCGCTGCTGATCGAGGCGGGCGCCCAGGTGGGCGGGCACCTGTTCGTCACGGTGACCGAGGACGGCATGCTGCGCGCCCGGCACCTGCCCGCGGTGGCCGGCGCCGACAAGGCCGCCCAGGCGCTGCGGCTGGTGGGCTACACCGCACCGGGAGGCACGATGGACCAGGCGCTGCGGGTCATCGCCACGCGCGTGGGCATGGACGGCGCGACGCCGCGCGCCGACCTGCTCGGCCGGCTGCGCGAGCGGGGCGACCGCGACCTGCTCTCGCTGCTCGCCACCCCGGTCACCCCCTGATCCCCGCCCCGCATCGCGAGCCACCCATGTCCCCACCCCGGTAGCGCAGCCACCCGGCGTACCCCGTCCCTCGTGACGCGCACCCCCACCGAACCCCGTACCACCCAGCCGAGGTGTCCGTGCCGCGACTCGCGATCTCCCCAGAGTTCCCCAGGGAGCTGAACGGTCTGGCGTGGCCGGCGCGCAAGGACGTCCTGGCCGCGGTCCGCCGGTTCCTCGCGGGCGCCCCCGACGCCCCGGTCCCCGAGCGGGTACGGCACGCCCGGGACCGCCGCGTGGTGACGTTACGGCTCGCCGACGGGCTGCGGGCGGTGGCGCTGCGGGTGGGCGACCTCTACTGGTTCATCACCGTGCTGCCGGACGAGCAGGCGTGGACGTACGCGCGCCGCCACCGGTACACGGTGAACAGCGCGATCGGGGTGGTGGAGAGCTGGGACGCCGAGGCGCTCGACGAGATCGAGCCGGCGCTGCGCCGCGCGGCGGCCGGCACCGACCGGCGGCTGCTCGCCCACGTGTGCGACGGCGACCTGCTCCACCTCGGCATCGACCTGCGGCTGCTGCGGCTGGTCCGGCTGATGAGCACCGAGCCCCCCCCCGCGGCGGCCGAGCCGCTGCTGCCGGAGAGCCAGTACGCCCCGCTCGCGGTGCTCGCCGCCGGCGGCAGCATGGCCGCGGCCTGGCGCGCGCTCGACGCCCGGCGGGCGGTCCCCGCCGGCGACATCGACCCCGACGACTTCGTCGCCGCGCTCGCCCGCAGCCCCGACCGGGCCGCCTTCGCCGGTCCGGCCACGCTCGAGCGCATCCTCACCCGGCCCGCGTGGTGCACCTTCCTCGACCCGCCGCAGCACCGGCTCGCCCACGGCGACGGCGTCGGGCTCGCGCGGCTCGTCGGGCTCGGGGGGCTCCCCCGAGCCGGTGCTCGTCACCGGCGGCGCGGGCACCGGCAAGACGCTCGTCGCGCTGCACCGGGCCGCCCACCTCGCCCGGCGCGCCGAGGGCACCGTGCTGTTCGTCACCTTCTCCCAGGGGCTCGCCGCCGACCTGTCCGCCCGGCTCGACCTGCTCATCGACGACGAGGAGGTACGGCGCCGCGTCGAGGTGGTGAACATCGACCGGCTGGCCCACCGGATCGTGACCGACGCCGAGGGCCGCCCGCCGAAGCTCGCCCAGCCGGGCGAGCTCGCCGAGCTGTGGCGGCAGGCCGCCGCGGCGGTGGGCTGCGGCCGCGGCCCGGCGTTCCTCGCCCGCGAGTGGGAGCAGGTGGTGCTCGCGCAGAACCTGCGCGGCCTGGACGAGTACCTCGCCGCCCCGCGCGCCGGCCGCGGCGTGGAGATCGGCCCGGACGAGCGCCGCACGGTGTGGGCGTGCATCGAGGAGTTCCAGGCACGGCTCGCCGCCACCGGGCGGCGCACCCTGCTCCAGCTCGCCGCCGAGGCGTCACTGCTGCTCGGCCGCAGCACCGGCGACCTGCTCGAGGCGGGGGGGGGGGGGGGGGGGGGGAGCCGTACCGGTATCTCATCGTGGACGAGGCGCAGGACCTGCACCCGGCGCAGTGGCGGCTGCTGCGCGCCGCGGTGCCGCCCGGGCCCGACGACGTCTTCGTGGTGGGCGACCCGCACCAGCGCATGTTCGACACCCACGTGTCCCTCGACGACGTGGGCATCCCGGCCCGCCGGGCCCACCTGAGCACCTGCTACCGGGTGCCCCGGGAGATCCTCACCTGGGCGGTACGGCTGCGCGGCGGCGGCCCGGCCGACGGGCTGGTGGCGGGCAGCACCGGGTTCGAGGGGCTGCGGGCGACCCGTGGCGGCGAGCGGCCGGTGGTGCGCGGGTACGTGTCGCTCGAGGCCGAGCTCGCCGGGCTCGTCGCGCAGGTGCGCGAGTGGCTCGCGGAGGGCGTCGCGCCGGAGGACGTGGCGGTGGCGGCGCGCTCGCCCGAGCTGGTCCGGGCGGCGCGGGCCGCGCTGCGCGAGGCGGGCATCGACGTGAAGGTCACCAGCCTGCACGGCATGAAAGGGCTGGAGCTCACCCGGGTCGCCGTGATAGGGGTGGCGGACGGGGTCGTCCCCGCGCCGGACGCGCTCACCCCGGCCGAGGAGGACGCCGCGGCCCGCGCCCACGACCTGCAACGTGAGCGGGGCCTGCTCTACACCGCCTGCACGAGGACGCGCGAGGTGCTCTACGTTTCCTATACGGGACGGGCCAGTCCCTTCCTGCCGCCCTGATCCCCTACGCTAATCCGCACATCTCCCGATATTTGATGATTTCTTATTCATATTCCGTGTCCGGTTGGAACCGATGAACCTGAGCCTGTGCGACATCGTGCCTCCCCTGCGCTGGACCCCGCCCGGCCAGGTGGAGCCGATCGCGAACGACCCGCGGCTGCCCGACGCGTGGTGGCAGGCGCTCCCGCTCGACCGCGCCTGCGCCCTGATCGGCACCCCCCAGGTGGCGGCCCGGCTCGCGGACCTCGCCATCGCCAACTGGGGGCATATCCCGCTCGGTGACGTGCTGCCGCTGCTCAGGTTCGTCGATCCGGCGGAGAGCCTGCGCACCCCCGGCGACCGGGAGACCGTGCAGCGGCTCTTCTCCGAGGTGCTCGACCGGCTCATGGCCTCCGAGACCGGCAGGCTCCCCGGCGACGCGCCCGCCGCCCGCCCGGACCGGCCGCTGCCCGAGCTCATCGACGAGCTGTTCGCCGGGCTCGACGAGCGGCAGCTCTCGATCGCGCGGGACCGGGTGTACGCCGAGCACCGGGTCACCCTCGACGAGCTCGCCCAGCGGTTCTCGGTCACCCGGGAGCGCATCCGGCAGATCGAGCGCGACCTGCGCGACCACGTCGAGGAGTCGCTCACCCGGCCGGAGGCGGCCCCGCTGGTGGCGCACCTCAACTGGCTGCGCGGCCGGCTCGGCGCCGCCGTACCGGCCGACGACCTCGCCGCGGCGGTGCCGTGGCACCGCACCGAGCTGCGCACGCTCGGCGTGCCCGCCTGGCGGTTCGTGCGCACCCTGCTCTCCGGGTACGAGCAGGTGGACGGCTGGCTGGTCGCGGGCGGCGCGGACGAGCTGCGGGAGAAGACCCGGCAGCTCTTCACCGACGGCCCGGTGAAGCTCGACGACGCGGTCGCGCTCGTCGCCCGGCTCGGCATCCGCGAGGACGTGGCCGAGCGCTGGCTCGCCTCGGTGCCGAACCTGCGCGTCCTCGACGGGCACGTGGTGCCCTGGCCGCGCAGCGCGGGCGACAAGGCCGAGGCCGTGCTCGCCGTGGCGGGCGAGCCGCTCACCCCGGAGGAGATCCAGCGGCGCATCGGCGAGGACTACAGCCTCGTCGGCATCCGCAACCAGCTCGCCTCGGACGAGCGGTTCCTGCGCGTCGACCGCGACCGGTACGGCCTGCGCCGCTGGGGCGGCGAGGAGTACGCGGGCGTGCCCGAGATGCCGGAGATGGCCGCCCGCGAGGCGGACCGGTCCGCCGCCGAGCAGCCCGCCGCGCCCGCGGGCCCGGAGGTGCCCGGCCGGTACGGCATGGCCGGGGCGGCCGGGCGCGGCTACCCGGGCGCGCCCGGCTACGAGACCGCCCAGCCCGGGTGGATCCGGGTCGAGCAGCCGGACCCCTACCAGACCCGCAAGGACGTCGCGCTCTCGGTGCGCTGCTTCCGCAGCCGGGACGGCCGCTGGTGGCACCGCATCGACGTCACCGCCGACCACCTGCGCGGGGCGAGCTTCCCGCTGCCCGCCGGGTTCGCCGCCCACCTCGGCATCGCCCCCGGCGGCGGGGTCACCACGACCACGCCGAGCGGCGACGTGCCGATCACCTGGACCGACCGGCCGACCGTGGGCTCGATCCGGACGATCCTGCAGGAGTACAACGCGATGGAGGGCGACCACGTCTTCCTCACCGTCTCCGACGCCGGCGAGCTGCTCACCCGGTTCCTGCCCGCGGCCTCCCCGCAGCTCCCGCCGCTCGCCCGCGCCCTCCACCTGATCGGGTACACCGCCCCGGTCGCCTCCGAGGCCGAGGGCCTGCGCCTGATCGGCGCCCGGCTCGGGCTGCCCGAGGGCACGATGAAGGAGGAGATCCTCGCCGTGCTGCGCGAGCGCGGCGACACCGACATCCTCTCCTTCCTCGACCCCACCGCCGCCTGAGCCCCGCCGTACCGCGGGCCGCTCGGCGCGTGCCTGGGCGGGTGCGGGGCGGTCGTCTACGCTCGAGGCATGCTGCGGCTGTACGACACGAAGGCCAGGCGGGTGGAGCGGATCGTCCCGGAGGGGGCGCGCACGCTGCGCATGTACACCTGCGGGCCCACGGTGTACCGGTTCGCGCACGTCGGCAACCTCCGGTCGTACCTGCTGTCGGACATGATCCGGCGGGTCTGCGAGCGGCACGGGCTGCGGGCGATCGTCTGCCAGAACATCACCGACGTCGGCCACCTGGTGGACGACGCGCAGATCGACCCGCAGGGCGAGGACAAGATCCTGCGGCAGGCGCGGGCCGAGGGCCGCTCGGCGACCGAGATCGCCCGGTTCTACGAGGAGGCGTTCCGGGCGGACGCGGCCGCGCTCAACCTCCGGCCGCCGGAGTACACGCCCCGGGCGACCGAGACGATCGACCTGATGATCGAGCTGATCGCCAGGCTGCTCGAGAAGGGCCACGCGTACGTCGTGGACGGGTCGGTCTATTTCGACGCCCGGTCCTTCCCCACCTACGGCGAGATCTCCGGCAACCGGCTCGACACGCTCAAGCCGGGCGGGGACCGGTTCGAGTCGCTCGACCCGCGCAAGCGGTTCCACGCGGACTGGGCGCTGTGGAAGCGCTCGGACCGGGAGCTCACCTGGGACTCCCCGTGGGGGCGGGGCTTTCCCGGCTGGCACGTGGAGTGCTCGGCGATGTCGCTGCGCTACCTCGGCGACCGGTTCGACGTGCACACCGGCGGCATCGACCTGCGCTTCCCGCACCACGAGGACGAGCGGGCGCAGTCGAACGCGGCGACCGGCCACGAGGTGGTGGCGCACTGGGTGCACGGCGAGCACCTGCTGTTCGACGGCCGCAAGATGTCGAAGCAGACCGGGAACGTGGTGCTGCTGCGCGACGTCGTCGAGGCCGGGCTCGACCCGCTCGCGGTACGGCTCGCCATGCTGGAGCACCGGTACCGGCAGCAGATGAACCTCACCTGGGAGACGCTGCGCGCGGCCGACCGCACGCTGCGGCGCTGGCGGCGGCGGGTGGCCGAGTGGGCCGAGCACCCCAGCCGGCCGATGGCGGCCGAGTACGCCGCGCGGGCGAAGGCCGCGCTCGACGACGACCTCGACACGCCCGCGGCGCTGCGGGTGCTGCGCGAGCTGGAGCGGGACGAGTCGGTGCCGCCCGGGTCCCGGTTCGAGACCTTCCTCGAGCTCGACCACCTGTTCGGGCTCGACCTGTCCCGGGACATCGGGGCCGCGCCCACGCTCCCGCCGGGGGCGGCCGAGCTGCTCGAGCGGCGCGAGCGCGCCCGGGCGGCACGCGACTGGGCCACGTCCGACCGGCTGCGCGAGGAGCTCGCCGAGATGGGCGTGAAGGTCGCCGACACCCCGGAGGGGCAGAAGGTGGTCCTCGACTGAGCCGCGACCGAGTCGCGAGCGTCAGCCGGGCAGCAGGCGGGTCTCCCCGACCGCGAGGTCCCACAGGTCGGCCGGGTCCCGGCCGTGCGCGGCCCACGCCCGGCGCGCCTCCTCGACCGGGGCGAGCGGCGGCTCGGCGGAGAGCGCGAACGTGCCCCAGTGCATCGTCGCCATGCGCCGCGCGCCCACGTCGAGGCAGGCCTGCACCGCCTCGGCCGGGTCGACGTGCGCGCCGCTGAGGTACCGGCGCGGCTCGTACGCGCCGACCGGCATGAGCGCGAGGTCGATGCCCGGGTGGCGGTCGCCGATGTCCCGGAAGTGGTGGCCGTAGGCGGTGTCCCCGGCGAAGTAGACGCGGTGTCGTTCGGTCTCGAGGACCCAGCCGCCCCACAGGGTGCGGCAGGTGTCGAACACGCCGCGGCGGCTCCAGTGGTGGGCGGGCACGAAGGCGAAGGTCACCCCGCCGAGCTTGGCGCTCTCCCACCAGTCGAGCTCGGTCACGTTGGCGAAGCCCCGGCGGGTGAACCAGCGGCGCAGCCCGAGCGGCACGAAGACGGCGACATCCCGGGGCAGGCGGCGGACCGTGGGCGCGTCGAGGTGGTCGTAGTGGTTGTGGCTGATCACGATCGCGTCCACCGGCGGCAGGTCGCTCCACGCCACGCCCGGCGGGGTGAACCGCGGGCGCACGCCCGGGATGCGCTGCGACCAGACCGGGTCGGTGAGCACGGTCAGGCCGCCGATGCGCAGCACGTAGGTGGCGTGGCCGACCCAGGTGACCGCGGTGTCGGTCGCGGTCACCGGCGGCAGCCCGGTGCGTTTGACGGGGATGCGGTCGATGTCCCCGTTCTCCCGGCGCAGGGCCCCGTACCAGGCGACCAGCAGGACCTCCCGGAAACCCGGCGCCGGGTGGGTGAGGCGGTCCCTGAAGTGCGACGGCCGGCCCCGTTCGCGGGGCGGGGCCGGGGCGAGGCTTCCACGACGAACGGTCTGCGACATGGACGCTCCTGTTCGTAGCGCTGTCTGGTCTGGACGAACGCCGCCGGACGCGCGCCGCCCAACCTTGATCATTCCCGCTCGCTGGAAAACATGCGTCGCTCAGCCGATTTTCAGAATGTCTTCGCACACATCGGGAGATCGGCCGCAAAATCCCGCAGATCCGTGGTTCGGGTCACCCGGCGGCGCGGCCCGGGTCGCCGCCCGCGCGCCGCCGCGCGGCCCGCCACCACGGGGGGACGTCCCGGTAGCCGCCGTCGGCGAGGTTCGCGCGGCGCTCGAACACGTTCCACGAGCCGGGGTTGCCGCAGACCGCGATGGAGACGGCCGAGGCGAGCAGGTAGAGCACGATCATCGGCAGGCCGAGGCACCAGGCGTACTGGGTGGCGTGCCGCGACTCGTGCGCCAGCAGCCGGCCGGTGAGGTAGCCCTCGTCCCGGCCGGTCAGCACCACGTTCCCGACCGTGAACGCCCCGGCCATCGTCGGGATGCGGAAGCCGCAGGCGAGGATGAGCCCGTACGCGCCGCGCCGGATCCGCGCCCGGCCCACGACGGCGATGAGCAGGCCGAGCGGCGTGGACAGGTTGAGGAGGTTCACCACCTGCCGGATCCGGAGCCAGGCGCCCATGGCTCGATTGTCCGCGCCCGCGGGCCGGCGGGAAAGCCCGGGGCCGCCTAGTCCGGCCGCCCGGTGTCCCGGTCCGGCGGCGGGGCGCCGAACCGCGGGGTGAGCAGCCACGACCCGTTCGACGAGGACGGCGCGAGCACCACGGCGACCGCGACCGCCACCATGCCGCCGTACAGGTAGACGTAGCCGGGCAGCGTGCCCGCGATGACGAGGTCGCCCTCGGCGCGGTGCACCGCGAGCACCGCCGAGATCATCCCCCAGCCGACCGCGACCATCACCGCGGCGAGGCGGGTGCCCATCAGCCGGGCCATCGCGTACGGCACCGCGAACAGCACGGCGAGCCAGCCGATCGCGACCGCCGGGAAGCCGCCGGTGAGGTACCAGGAGTGCTCCAGCGCGCCGACGATGCCGAGGAACACCCCGAGCACGAACAGCACCCCGTAGGTGGCCCCGGTGAGCATCGCCTGGCCGATCTCCTCGGCCGCGGAGTCCGGCTCGCCCTCCCCCGGCGGATCCTGGCCTTCCCGGCAGTTCCCGTCCTCCGCGTCCGCCGGGCGGTCCGGCGGCTCCGGCGCGGTCCCCGCCGCGTCTCCGGCGCCTCCCGCGTTCCCGGCGCCGGCGACGGCGGGCTCGGCCGCCCCCGGCGGGGTGGCCCGCTCGGCCGTGCCGCGCCCCTCCCCCGGCTCAGCAGGCATGTCGCGCATCCGTCATCCTTGGTCGACCCCGGCGAACAGATCGTCCTCCCGGTCGTACGGCTCGCCGAGCCCGCCGGTCTCGTACGGCGCGCCGACGCCGGCCGGCCCGCGCACCCCGGCCCGGAGGATGAAGTACTCCACCCCGAGGGCCTCCTGGCCGATGTTGTTCGACAGCGCGAACCACCGCCCCCGCACCGTGACCTGGGTGGCGTGCGCACGCAGCGCGGCGAGCTTCGCCGCGACGTGCTCCCGCGCGTCGATCTCGGTGGTCACGTCCTCGTCCGCGCAGCCGTACGACGGCTCGTCGACCGCGTCGGCCGGGAGGAACCCCACGTCGCTGCGCCGCAGGTCGTCCGCCATGCGCTTGATCACCGAGCGCGGCAGCGCGGTGTGGTAGAACTTCGCGATCGGCCACGGCTCGCCCTCGCCGTACGCCGGGTCGGCGGCGAGGTGGAACGCCCGCCAGGCCACCCGGTGCGCCTGGATGTGGTCGGGGTGCCCGTAGAACCCGTTCTCGTCGTAGGTGACGAGCACCTGCGGCCGCACCTCACGGATGATCTTCACGAGCTCCCCGGCGGCCTCGTCCACGTCCGCCCGCCAGAAGCAGCGCGGGTGGTCGTTCGAGGCGGCGCCCATCATGCCGGAGTCCCGCCACCGGCCGGGCCCGCCGAGGAACCGGTGATCCCGCACGCCGAGCGCGGCGCACGCCGCGGCGAGCTCGCCGATGCGGTGCTCGCCGAGCCGGTCCTCCCGGTCGGCGGCGAGGTGCGCCAGCTCGGGCGGGATGATCTCCCCCTCCTCGCCGAGGGTGCACGTGACCAGCGTGACGTGCGCGCCCTCCGCGGCGTACTTGGCGATCGTCGCGCCGGTGGTGATGCTCTCGTCGTCGGGGTGGGCGTGCACGAGAAGTAACCGCCGATCACTCATGTTTCGAGCGTATCGGCACTGGCAGGATTGGTGTCCATGACCCAGAGCTTTCCACGCCTGCACGCCCGGACCCGCCGGTTCACCCTCGGGGTGCCGCGCGACTTCACGCTCAGCCCGAACGGCGACCGCGTCGTCTTCCTGCGCACCGCCTCCGGCACCGACCCGGTGACGTGCCTGTGGGAGCTCGACGTCGCCACCGGGGCGGAGCGGCTGCTCGTCGACCCGCGGCGGCTCGGCCCGGCCGAGGAGGACCTGCCGCCCGAGGAGCGCGCCCGCCGCGAGCGCGCCCGGGAGCAGGCGGGCGGCATCGTCGCCTACGCCACCGACCGCGCGGTGACCGCCGCGGTCTTCGCCCTCTCCGGCGCGCTCTACCTGGCGGACCTGCGCGGCGACGGGGCGGCCGAGGTGCGCCGCCTGGAGACGGCCGGGCCGGTCGTGGACCCGCGCCTCTCCCCGGACGGTGGCCGCGTCGCGTACGTCACCGGCGGCGCGCTGCACGTGATCGACCTCGCCACCGGCGAGGACCGCGCGCTCGCCGAGCCGGAGGCGGAGACGGTCACGTACGGCCTCGCCGAGTTCATCGCGGCCGAGGAGCTGAGCCGGTTCCGCGGCTACTGGTGGTCGCCGGACGGCACCGCGCTGCTCGTCGAGCGCGCCGACGACGCGCCGGTGACCCGCTGGCACATCGCCGACCCGGCGAACCCGGACCGCGAGCCCACGGCGATGGCCTACCCGGCGGCCGGCACCGCGAACGCCGAGGTCGGCCTGTTCGTGATCGGCCTCGACGGCTCCCGGGTGGCGGTGCCGTTCGAGGACGAGTACCTGGCGAACGCGCGGTGGGGCCGGCAGGGCCCGGTCATCGTGACCATGCCGCGGGACCAGCGGACGATCCGGCTGTGGCGGGTGGACCCGGCGACCGGCGCGACCACGCTGCTGCGCGAGGACACCGACCCGGCGTGGGTGGACGTGCACGCGGGCGTGCCCGCGTTCCTGCCGGACGGCACGCCGGTGTGGATCGCCGCCGACGGCGACACGAACCGGCTGTTCGCCGGGGACCGCGCGGTCACCCCGCCCGGGCTGCAGGTGCGCGGGGTCTGCGACGTGGACGGCGACACCGTGCTGTTCCGGGCGAGCGAGGACGACCCTGCCTCGATCCACCTCTACACCTGGTCGCCGCGGGGCGACGTGGCGCGGGTGAGCCCGGAGGGGCCCGGCGTGCACACCGGGCGGCTCGCGGGCGGCACCGTGCTCGTGTCCCGGCAGTCGCTCGACCAGGAGGGCGTCACAGTCTGGGTACACGCGCGGGTGCACGCGCCGGAGCGGCCCGCCGTACCGATCGCCTCGCTCGCCGAGCGTCCCGGCCTCGACCTGCGGGTGTCGCTGCTGCGCGCGGGTGAGCGGGAGCTCGCCACCGCGCTGCTGCTCCCCTCCTGGCACAGGCCCGGCTCGGCCCGGCTGCCGGTCCTCATGGACCCGTACGGCGGGCCGCACGCGCAGCGGGTGCTCGCCGCGCAGGGGGTCTTCCTGGTGTCGCAGTGGTTCGCCGAGCAGGGGTTCGCGGTGATCGTCACCGACGGCCGGGGCACGCCCGGCCGGGGCCCGGCGTTCGAGCGGGCGGTCCACCTCGACCTCGCCACGCCGGTGCTCGAGGACCAGGTGGACGCGCTGCACGACGTGGCCCGGCGGTACCCCGACGACCTCGACCTCGACCGGGTCGCGATCCGCGGCTGGTCGTTCGGCGGCTTCCTCGCCGCGCTCGCCGTGCTGCGCCGCCCCGACGTGTTCCACGCGGCGATCGCGGGCGCGCCGGTCACCGACTGGCGGCTGTACGACACCGGCTACACCGAGCGCTACCTCGGCCACCCGGACGAGCACCCGGACGCCTACGAGCGGTCCTCGATCATCGCGGACGCGGAGAAGCTGACCCGCCCGCTCATGCTCATCCACGGGCTCGCCGACGACAACGTGGTCGCCGCGCACACCCTGCGGCTGTCGTCGGCGCTGCTCGCCGCGGGCCGCCCGCACACCGTGCTGCCGCTGTCCGGGGTCACCCACATGACCCCGCAGGAGGTCGTGGCGGAGAACCTCCTGCTGCTGCAGGTCGACTTCCTGCGCCGGGCGCTCGGCGTGCCCGCGCCGGACGCCTCCTGAGCCGCCGCTCAGGCGCGGCAGACGATCTCGCCGTGGGGGATGGCGATCCAGCCGTCCTCCGCGGCGGCCCACTCCCGCCAGGCGGCCGCGATGCGCTCCAGGTCGGCGTCGGTGGCGCCGTGCCGGTGGGCGTGGCCGGCGAACGCGGAGGCGCGGACGCGGTCCGCCCACAGTCCGCCCCACCAGGCCCGGTCCTCCGGGGTGGCGAAGCACCACACCGAGGCGGTGGGCGTGATCTCGGTGAACCCGGCGGCCCGCGCCCAGGAGAGCAGGCGGCGGCCCGCGTCCGGCTCGCCGCCGTTGCCGCGCACCACCCGCGCGTTGAGCTCCGCCCACTCCGCCAGCCCGGGGAGCTCCGGGTACCAGATCATGCCGGCGTAGTCGCAGTCCCGCACCGCGACCACGCCGCCGGGCCGGCACACCCGGCGCATCTCGCGCAGCGCCTGCACCGGGTCGGCGAGGTGCTGGAGCACCTGGTGGGCGTGGACCGCGTCGAAGGCGTCGTCGGGGAGGCCGAGCGCGTGCGCGTCGCCGACCGCGAACTCGATGTTCGCCCGGCCGCGGGCCGCGGCCTCCGCCCTGGCGAGGTCGAGCGCGTCCTCGGTCGCCTCCAGGGCCGTCACCGTGCCGGGGGCGACGATCGCGGCGAGGTCGGCGGTGATCGTGCCGGGTCCGCAGCCGACGTCGAGCAGCCGCATCCCCGGGGTGAGGTATGGCAGCAGGTAGGCCGCCGAGTTCTCGGCGGTGCGCCAGCGGTGTGACCGCAGTACCGACTCGTGGTGACCGTGGGTGTAGACCCCGCGCGCCGTCATGGTCCGCGCCTCCTTTCGCACGGCCACCGTAACAAGCGCCGCGGCGCCCGCCTCGGGGTGTTTCACAGCCTGAGACGTCAACCAGGGTTGACAGCTTCGGCGAGGCAACTAAGGTTGACACCATGACGGACACCACCAAGGTCGCCGCGGACGCGAGCAGCCGGGATCCGGCCATCGGCCTGCGGGCCGTACGCGCGCTGCGGGAGCTCGCCGACCGGCTCGAGGAACTTCAGGTGCGCAACGCGCGCGAACAGGGCTGGACCTGGCAGGAGATCGCGAACCTGCTGGGCGTGACCCGGCAGGCGGTGCACAAGAAGTACGCCGCCAAGCGCGGACTCTTCAGATCACGAGGGGACGACTGACGATGTTCGAGCGATTCACGAAGCAGGCCCGGCAGCTCACCACCGCCGCCCAGGCGGAGTCCCGCAGGCTCGGCCACGGGCACATCGGGACCGAGCACCTCCTGCTCGCGATGCTCACCATGCCGGACACCCTCGCCGGCCGTACCCTCATCCGGCACGGGCTCGGCCACGAGGCCGCGGTCGAGGCCGTGCGGCGGCTGAGCGGGCAGGACCGGGATCTCGACGCCGAGCTGCTCAGCGAGATCGGCATCGACCTGAACGCGGTCCGGGAGAAGGTGGAGGCCGCGTTCGGCCCCGGCGCCCTCGACCGGCCCGCCCGGAGCAGGCGGTCCGCGCTCGGCCACGTCCCGTTCACCGGCCGGGCGAAGAAGGTGCTGGAGCTCTCGCTGCGCGAGGCGATCGCGCTCAAGCACAACCACATCGGCGACGGCCACGTGCTGCTCGGCCTGATCCGCGAACGCGACGGCCTCGGCGCCCGCGTCATCGCCGAGTCGGGCCTCGACCTCGCCGCCCTCCGCCGCGAGGTCATCGAGGAGCTCGGCTGAGCGGGTCAGGAGGACGGCAGGCGCACGGTGACGGCGAGGCCGCCCTCGGGCCGGGCCCGCGCCTCGACCGACCCGCCGTGCACGGTCACGATGGCGCGCACGATCGACAGGCCGAGACCGGCCCCGTGCGCCGAGCGCACCCGCTCCCCCTGCGTGCGGTGGAACGGCTCGAACAGGTCGTCCACCTCGTGCGGGGACACCAGCGGGCCGGTGTTCTGCACCGACACCACCACCTCGCCGCCCTCGCCGGGCGCGCCGGACCCGGCACCCGGCGCGGCGCCGTCGCGGACCCCCGCCGCGCGCACCGTCACCCACACGTCTCCCCCGCGCACGTTGTACTTCACCGCGTTCTCCAGCAGGTTGTACACGCAGCGTTCCAGCAGCAGCGGATCCCCCTGCGCGACCGCCGGCGCAAGATCCCGGTGCACGGTCACCTGCCGTCTGCGGGGCTGCATGTCGAGCTGTTCGAGCACGGACAGCACGACCGGCCGCAGGTCCACCGCGCGGCGCACCGCCGGCTCCTGCTCGGACTGGGCGAGCAGCAGCAGTCCCTCGATCGGCCGCTCGTAGCGGGCGTTGGTGGCGAGCAGCGCGCGGGCCATCGCCTTCAGGTCCGGCGAGGCCTCGGGGTCCTCCAGCGACACCTCGAGCACCGTACGGTTGATCGCCAGCGGGGTGCGCAGCTCGTGCGAGGCGTTGGCGATGAACCGGCGCTGCGCGTCGAACACCCGGTGCAGCCGGTCGAGCATCGCGTCGAAGGTGTCGGCGAGCCGCTTCACCTCGTCGTTCGGCCCGCGCAGCGCGATGCGCTCGTGCAGCGTGCTCTCCGACAGCCGCTCGGCCGTCTCGGTGACCCGGTTGAGCGGGCGCAGCGCCCGGTCCGCCACGAGGTGGCCGAACGCCAGCGCCACCACGCCGACGACGATCATCACGAGCACCGAGTAGCGCAGCACCTCGTCGAGCACCACCTCGGCCCGCTCCTGGTAGGCGGCGGCCACCTCCTGCGCGTACTCCGGCGGCGGTCCCTCCTCCACCGGGGTCGGGCTCACCGCCGGGGCCGGCGTCGAGGGGGGCAGCCGCACCGTGCCGACCTTGACCACGAGCCGCTGGCCGAGCGCCCGGGCGACGAGCAGGTAGCTGATCCACAGCAGCGTCGATCCGGCCACGAAGAACAGCACGCCGTACAGCAGGGTGAGCCGCGCGCGCAGGCCCAGCCGGTGCCACAGCGGCACCCGGCCGGCGGGCGGCGGCCCTCCGGCGGCGGATCGTCCCACGGGCCCGGGGACGTCCCGGGGACGCTCCCGCCGTATCCGCCCGAGCAGGCCGGGGGCGGTCACAGCCGGTACCCCCGGCCGGGCACGTTCTCGATCAGCGGGGGCGGTCCGAGCTTCCGGCGCAGCGAGGTGACGGTGACCCGCAGCACCCCGCTGCCCGGGTCGGCGAACTCGTCCCAGACGCGTCTGCGCAGCTCGGCGACGGGCACCAGGTCGCCCCGCGCGCGCATCAGCTCGTGCAGCAGGTCGAACTCCTTGCGGGTGAGCGTGATCCGCCGCCCGTCCCTGGTCACGGTACGGCGGGCCGGGTCGAGCCGGATGCCGCACCGCTCGAGCACGTCCGGCACGGCCCGCGGCGAGCGCCGGCCGAGGGTGCGCACCCGCGCCACCAGCTCGGCGAACGCGAACGGCTTCACCAGGTAGTCGTCGGCCCCCAGCTCCAGCCCGGCCACCCGGTCCCGGACCCGCCCGGCCGCGGTGAGCATGAGGATCCGGGGGGCCGCCCCGGCGGCGGCCAGCTCCCGGCACACCTCGTCGCCGTGCACCTCCGGCAGGTCGCGATCGAGCACGACGACGTCGTAGTCGACGTAAGAGGCGAGTTCCAGCGCGTCCTGGCCGTCGTAGGCGACGTCCACGGCGATCGAGTGCAGCCGCAGGCCGCGCGCGATCGCGTCGGCGAGCTGTTCCTCGTCCTCCACGATGAGCACCCGCATACCAGTCCTCCCGTGCTCAGTCACGGTGGACCGGAGGGTGTTAAGAGCGGGTAAGCCGCGACCCCCGATTCGCGATCTCCGGCTTATCCGTGTTTAGCGCGGCCGCCGCTGAAGTTGCTCCCGTCCGGGCGAGTGCCCGCGACCGGAGAGGAGCGAATCCCCATGAGATCACGCACGAGATCACGCATGAGCGCACCCCGGCCGGCCGTCGCCGCGCTGGCCCTCGCCGGCCTGACGCTGGCCGGATGCGGCGAGGCCACGGGGCAGGCCGGGGACGGCGTCGCGAGCGCCGGCACCCCCGCGGCGGCCACCGCTCCCGGCGGCTCGGCGTCGCCGGCGGCCCCGGCGGACCGCGAGGAGGCGGCGCTGAAGTTCGCCCAGTGCATGCGCGAGCACGGCGTCGACATGCCGGACCCGATCGACGGCCGCATCCGCATCACCCGGCGCGAGGGCGAGGAGGCCAAGACGGAGCGGGCGCTCAAGGAGTGCGAGCACCTGATGCAGCAGGGGGTCCGCGACGGCAGGGGCCCCATCGACCAGCAGCGGTACGACGAGATGGTGAAGTACGCGCAGTGCATGCGCGAGCACGGCATCGACATGCCCGACCCGCGGCCGGGTGAGCCGATCCGGCTGCACATCAGAAAGGACCAGGAGGCGAAGGCCGCGGAGGCGCAGAAGGCCTGCCGTCACCTCGCGCCCGGTCTCGGGGAGGGGCCGTGAGGAAAAGGACGCTCGCCGTCGCGGGCGCCGTCCTGCTCGCCCTCGCCGCCGGGGCCGGCCTCGCGGTGACGGGGTCGGCCGGGGGCGGCGCCGGGTCGCCCACCCCGGCGGCGGCCGTACCCGCGACCGCGCCGATCGAGCGGCGGGACCTGGTGGACACCAAGACCCTGGACGGCGCGCTCACCTACGCCGACGAGCGGCAGGTAGCGAGCCACGCCTCCGGCACGGTGACCTGGGTGCCCGAGGAGGGCGCGGTGATCCGGCGCGGCCGCCCGCTGCTGCGGGTGGACCGCAGGCCGGTCGTGCTCATGTAC